>ERZ772937.377-NODE-377-length-38959-cov-3.175149_pt1 | contig 38959 bp, 30 predicted proteins | sample MGYA00512113_ERZ772937 | MGnify/ENA primary metagenome ERZ772937 (study PRJEB29015, sample SAMEA2737649) | human gut metagenome | biome: human gut; feature: human-associated habitat; material: faeces | place: China | collected 2012 ... | reverse complement strand
TAAGATTGAAATTGAATTTGTTCTGGTAGAACTATGAACTATACAGTACGGATAGTTGTAAAAAAGTAGGCTCGATTATCGGTTTTGGCTTATCTGTGGAGGTTATTGGAGTCTTCTGGAAGGGAAAAAAGGAGAATATCTTTTTTGAAAGAATATCAATTTGACTAATTTTAATATCATTTTTGAAAACATCTAGTAGTTTTATATAGCTAATTTTGTCACGGTAGCAAACAACAGACAAGAATAGCCTTAGTTCTACCAGAACTAAGGTATTCACAAAAGCATAATTATCTTTTCGGGATATTTATACTTTTCCGGTTTTAGTTGTAACTGATCGTTACCTCTTTTTTATCGTTTTGGGAAAAACTTTTTGCCACATCTTGTATATCCTGCAAGGTGAATTTGCCTGTTATCCGGATGACCACATAGTCTGAATCTGTGTCGGCCAGCATGATCATTTCGTTGATTAGGTCACCGTTCTGGACGATGTAGAAAGAGGCGCGTGTATCGTTGTCCTTGACCCGCATCAGTTCTTCATGTGATTTGCTGATAAGGCTGCTGAATTCTTTTCGCATCTGGTCCCGGACTTCCTGCTTGTCGGAAGTGACGATTTGAAGATTGTTTATTTTCCCTTTCAGATTCATCAGGTTGAGGCCGCCGCTTTCTACATTAGGGATCATGTCGAACATTTTCTTGGAGATGAAGACAGATGTTACATTATCCATATCGGCATATTTTTCGAACAGTTTATCCTGGGCAAAGCACAAGCTGGTGCAACAAAGAAACAGGATCAGGAATATATTCTTTAATTTCATAAGATTAATCGTTTAAATGTTTGTTTAAAATATTGTTTACTTTATCTATCTCCTGCCCGGCGTTATCCACCTGGCTGATGCCTTTGTTGAGGTTCTGCGAGAGTAGGAGTAAAGCCTTTTCGGCAGCGGCGGCGGCATCTTTCGGATTGGTGTAAGTATCGCTGAGCCGGTCGTGAGCTTGATACGACGATTTGTATTGTAAAAAGCTGATGCACAACAGGATGTAGGCGGCAACTCCACTTAACCAATATAAAGTCCGTCTACGGGTCAATGAACGGGTCTTCTTTTCTTCCGTGGAAGCCCAGGTGTCGATCTGCTTTTCCAGTCTACGGGAAAGTCCTTCGGGTAAAGCTTGTTCCTCTTGGAGGGCTTTATTGATCAGTTCATCTATCTTTTTATCGTCCATATTCATATGTATAATATTTTTCAAGTTGTTCCCGGATTATTTTTCGTGCCCGGGAGAGTAGCACCCGTATGTTGACGGCACTCAGGCCGGTGATCTGTTCTATCTCGTCCATCGAACAGTCTTCGATCCCTCTCAACCGGAGAACTTGCCGCTGATTTTCCGGCAGGCGGTCGATCAGGTGGCGGATTTGCTGTACTTTGTCTTGTCTTTCCAACTCTTCGTCCGGTGAAGAAGCGGTAGAAAGAGTGACGGCTTCGGTGACATCTGCGTCGCGCCTGTTGGCACGAGGTGAGCGAAGGAAATCGAGGCAGAGGTTCTTGACCAGCGTCACGCAGAAAGCTTCCGGATTTTGGATATCGGTCAGTTCATTCCGCCGGCTCCATAACTTATAGTAGGCATCTTGCAGGATATCTTCGGCATCGGCCTTGTTTTCGACCAGCGCATAAGCAATCCGGAAGAGCTTGGGATGGAGGGGAAGGAACAGCCTTTTAAAGTTCTCAACATCCATCTTTGTGGTCGTTTATTACTTTTTCGATGTCAGATGGTTTGATCTTTCCTTTGATGCGGATCAGGGCATCGTCGCCTCCATCGGTTGTCAAGATTACCAGTTCGCGGATGATGTCTTTGTCAATACGTACCATTACTTTCGTGCGGTTGCCCTCTTCGTTGGCATTGACCATTGTTTCGTAATTCGGGTCTTTCAGTTTCTTGATGGCAGCGCGGAGATCGTCTTTGACGGTATTGCCGCATTCCTCGAAAGAAAGGACTTCGATGCTTTTTACACCCATCGTCTCGGTGAACAGGCTGCTTATTTTCATCAGGAACGGGCCGACTGTTACGTGGGTTACGTTTTTTTGCTTGGCAAAGTCGTTGAACAGCTTGTCCATGCTCTGGCTATATCCTGCTTGGCAGAATAGGATGAGGATCAGGATTGCGATGTATTTTTTCATCTTTCTAATGTATTAATCGTTACTTATTCCGTTAGTTCCGGCTCTTCAACGCGCGCTATTGGAGAGCGTTCATTAAGTAGACGGGAACGGAAAAGCTGTTGTTACAAAGAAAGAGAAAAATTTATGATTTTTCCTTACTTTCTGCTATTTCAACGAAATAAACGCTCGAACAAATCAGGAGGACAGCTATTAATTGGGACCAACTGAAGCGATCTTGTCCTAATGCCAGCGAGGTAATGGTTGCCACAATCAGGATCAGGTAACCATAGATGGCCACCAGTGTGGTTTTCAGATATTTTAGTCCGACCGGTATTAACAGGTAACTGATAACGGTCGGGAAAATCAGGACGAATGCCAAGACTGCCATCGGTTTCCAATGGATCGGGAACGTGAAAAGTGTTGCTTCAAATCCTGTAAATCCGGAAACGATGATGGCGGAGAAAGCCGCACCGGAAAAGGTGTACCGCAGCATTGTCATAACTCCTACATGCTTCAATATTCGGTTGCTTGCAATCAGATAGATTGCATAAGCCATGGAACTTAGCAGGCAAAGCAGATTTCCGGTGAAGGCATCGGAAGCCAGGTCATCGTTTTTCTGGGTCAGGATGCAGAGCAATGCGCCACCTAATCCGATCAGAATACCGGTTATTTTCATCTTTGTGATTGTTTCTTTAAAGAAGATGACAGAAAGAATACCCAGATAGGTTGTAAACTGGAGAAAATGGAGCTTGACACAGGGGTCGTTTTGCTCAATCCCAGCAAGTAAAAGAACATAAAGCCATAAATGCCGAGCGCCCCCAACAGAAATAAGAGAATCTTTTCCCGGCGGGTGGAAGTCTCCGGTTGGGTGAACAAGCTGATAATCCAAAACGCGAGGGCGGCAAACGTACAGCGCAGGGTTACACCCGTCAGCGGACTTATCCATAATGGTAGGAGATATTTCAACGCATTCATATTCAACCCGCTGAAAGTTTTGGAAATAATCATGTAAATATTGGCTTCTCTTATTTTATTTTTCACGATGCTTGGGATTTTATGTTATACTTGTTTGATGCGGTCGTCGAACAAGAACGAATCTTGTTTCAGGTAGGCCCATGCGGCAGCTATCAGGGCAATGGCCATATTGAAGATGAAAGCGAACTGCTGTGTCTCGATATGGAGCATATCCTTGAGTATGTTTATAATGAAAGGGCAAAGAAGAATGGCCAGATAGTTCATGGCCATAACGAATGCCAGTGCAAGCGTCACTTTTTCAGGAATAGCCGTGCGGGTCGTTTTGTCGTAAGCTATCGGTTGTATGACACCATAGCCTAATCCGGCAAAGATACAACCCAGCCCGATCAACCATTCGGTGCGGGAAACGAGTATAAGCGCCATTCCGACAGAGATCGAGACCATACAGGCAAATTTGGTCTTTTTGCCGAAGAAGGAGACAATTTGATTCAGTATAAATCCCGGCGACATGATAGCCAAGAAAAACAGCGAGATCATAATACCCGAATTACCGCTGGTAAAATGATATTCTTTCATCAGGAAAGGAAGATTGAAGCTGATGATGATCACTAAGTAAGTAGCCAACCCATAGAACGACATGATCTGCATCAGGTGGGGAATCTGTATACCGAACTTCCCGAAACTGCTATCGGCAGGCCTTTCCGTTCTCCGGCTAGTGGTGTTTATGCCTATACCGGGATACGGTGAAATATTCTTTTTCAGATAGAACGAGAGAACGATCGAGATCAGCGGAAACAGGTAGACGATAAACGGCAAATGCCAGTTCACCTCTGCCAGATACCCCGTCAGAACGGTGGCCAGCACTAACGTTATATTCGTAATGGCGGAACTGAGCCCGAACTGTTTCGTACGGTATGTTCCTGTAAAAAAGCGGGAAATCAAACCGGTGGAAAGCGGCACGATCAATCCGGAACCGATCCCCAATAATGCGCTGACTGTTATCAGTTGCCACATTTTTGTGGAAAGCATGTACAGGATGCCGCTCAACGAGAAGATCACCAGTCCCACTTGCAACAGAAGGACATTATTGATCTTTTCCGTCAGTTTGCCCGACAGGATGATAAAAGGGATGATCAAGAGGGAAGGAAGTGATGAAAGCATCTGTATGTCCAGTTCTGTGGAATGCGGAAAGATTGCAGAAAGTCTTCCTAAGATTGGGGAGACAGCCAGGCCGGGCAGTGCATTCAGTGCCGATATCGACCATATGCCTATTAGCGTGATAAGAGGAATCGTCCCCTGTCCGGTCTGTATTCGCATAATCGTTTCGTTACATCATTTTTTATTGTATTGAAACAATCCCGAATAGTGAAAGTTCATTGTTTTAATAAACCCCAAATATCGTATGTTTAACGAAAAACGCAGAACAATTGCGGATAGTAGCTGTTTTTGCCATACAATCGGCCGAAACAAGTCGATAGCGCCATTATTAATTAAAAACAAAAAGACATGGAAGATTCTAATTTCAGAAAAGGTGATGCCAAGACAGCAATCTTTGGCTCGGAAAAGATGCTACAAGCCTCTCCTGTAGACAAAATCCCTGATGGTCCTACCACCCCGGAAATCGCGTATCAGATGGTTAAAGACGAAACGTTTGCACAGACACAGCCCCGCTTGAACCTGGCGACATTCGTAACTACCTATATGGACGACTATGCAACCAAACTTATGAACGAGGCGATCAACATCAACTATATCGATGAAACGGAATATCCGCGTATTGCCGTCATGAACGCCAAATGTATCAACATCGTAGCGAATTTGTGGAATACTCCCGAACAGGCAAAATGGAAAGCCGGTGCATTGGCTATCGGTTCGTCCGAAGCATGTATGTTGGGAGGTGTCGCAGCTTGGTTGCGCTGGCGTAAGAAAAGGCAAGCCGCCGGTAAGCCTGTGGACAAGCCGAACTTCGTTATTTCTACCGGATTTCAGGTTGTATGGGAAAAATTCGCCCAGCTTTGGCAGATCGAAATGCGTCAGGTGCCTCTGACATTGGAGAAGACTACGCTCGATCCCGAAGAAGCATTGAAGATGTGTGATGAAAATACAATCTGTATTGTGCCGATCCAAGGGGTTACATGGACAGGTCTGAACGATGATGTGGAGGCTTTGGACAAAGCTCTTGATGCTTACAATACAAAGACCGGCTACGATATTCCAATTCACGTGGATGCTGCTTCCGGCGGTTTTATCCTCCCGTTCCTGAAACCGGAATTGAAGTGGGACTTCCGTTTGAAATGGGTTCTTTCCATCAGTACGTCCGGACATAAGTTCGGTCTGGTTTATCCGGGCCTGGGTTGGGTTGTTTGGAAAGACAAGTCATATTTGCCCGACTCCATGTCATTCAGTGTAAATTATTTGGGAGCCAATATCACACAGGTAGGTCTGAATTTCTCCCGTCCTGCCGCCCAGATCCTCGGACAATATTACCAATTTATCCGTCTCGGGTTCGAAGGGTATAAAGCAGTTCAGGAAAACAGCATGGCGGTTACCCAATACTTACATGATCAGATCGGTAAGATGGCTCCGTTCGTGAACTACAGCAACGAAGTCGTGAACCCGTTGTTTATCTGGTATCTGAAACCGGACTATGCGAAAAAAGCGAAATGGACCCTGTACGACCTGCAGGATAAACTGAAACAAAGCGGTTGGATGGTTCCTGCCTATACATTGCCAAACAATCTTGAAAACCATGTCGTGATGCGTATCGTTGCCCGTCAGGGATTTAGTCGCGACATGGCTGACCAGTTGCTGAATGATATCACAGGAGCTGTTGCGGAACTTGAAAAACTAGAATATCCGACTCCTACCCGTATCGCACAGGATAAGAATCAGGAAGTGAAAGGTTCTGTGTTTACTCATACGGGTATGCCCCATAAAAAGAAATGATCATGAGTAAAACAATTTCCGTTTCACAGATAAAAGAAGCGGCACAGGAGGCTTACGAGCAGTTCAAGGATAATACGGGTGGCAAGAATGCTGATTACATCCCTTATCTGGCTAATATTGACAAGAACTTGTTCGGTATCAGTATCTGCCTGTTGGATGGCAGAACCATTACGTTAGGGGACTCTTCCTACTGTTTCGGGATCGAATCCGTTTCGAAAGTACATACGGCTATCCTGGCACTTCGCCAGTACGGAGCCGAGAAAGTGCTGAAGATGATCGGTGCCGATGCCACCGGTCTTCCTTTCAACTCCATCATGGCGATCTTGTTGGAAAATGACCATCCTTCCACTCCGCTGGTAAATGCTGGTGCGATCACGGCTTGCAGTATGGTACAGCCGCTCGGTAAGTCCGACAAGAAGTGGGAAGCCATCGTTTCCAACATCACCGACCTTTGCGGGAGTGCTCCGCAACTGATCGATGAACTGTACAAGTCAGAGACTGCCACCAACTTCAATAACCGTTCTATCGCCTGGTTACTGAAGAATTACAACCGTATCTATGACGATCCGGATATGTCGCTCGACCTGTATACTCGCCAGTGTTCGTTGGGTATCACAGCCGAACAACTTTCCATCGCCGCAGCAACGATTGCCAACGATGGCGTGAACCCGGTTACAAAGAAACTTGTCTTCGACGCTTCTTTGTCGCCTAAAATCACATCCTTAGTGGCTACGGTCGGTTTCTATGAACGTACGGGAGACTGGTTGTACACTTCCGGTATTCCTGCCAAAACGGGTGTTGGCGGCGGTGTCATGGGGATCATGCCCGGACACTTCGGAATCTCCGCCTTTGCGCCTCCATTGGATAGCTCCGGCAATTCGGTGAAAGCACAATTGGCGATCAAATATATAATGAATAAACTGGGGCTCTCCATTTTTGGCAGTACCCGGTTTACAATCACCGGTTAAAACGGTTTATTCTTTTAGTTGACGAGCCTCCACTCCCCTGAAATAATAGGGAGACGGGAGGCTTGTTTTTTTGCGGGAATAGTTTTTCATTTTAATCTTGCATTTTGTTCGGCCTGACGGTTTTTGTTTGACAACAGAAAGTATGTGATAGGCAACTTGTCCGGTTATTGCTTCTGTTTTGTCAGCCTGAGTAGGAAAAGCAAAGAGTTGCGCAGTATTTTGGCGATGACGACCGTCTTCATGGTAATAGATCGGCAAATAAATGGGAAAAATACGTTTTATATTCAAAAAGAAGAATATTTGAATTCTTTCATCGCCAGACCTGCCAATTGTTAAATAACTTGTTTTTTACAATAAGTAGTTTTGAATTTATTTGTCTGTTTGAGTGGAACCGGCCGGTTTGGCTTCTGATGCTTGTCCGGAGGAGACGGGATGCGTTTGATTATAATAATCTTCTTTTTTCTTGTTTGCCGATTGTACTAGGCTCGTGACATAGACCGTGAAGATCGGGAACATCATCATGCCGAGAGCGGCCAGCAGGACCGACAAAATACGCCCTGTAGGCGTGATCGCGATGATGTTCGAACCGACAGTCGTCACGTCCATGAAAGCCCACCAGAGGGCGTCGTTGTAATCCTTTACTTCAGGGTTCACCTTCTGTTCGATCACGAAAAAGATCAGGCTGGAGAAATAGACCATTGCCAGCAACATCGTCAGGTAGGAGACGAAGAGTCCGGAGGCCCGGTTCGAAGTTAGCCAGCCGACGACGATCGCCAGTGCCCATCCGCTGCGTACGAGTGGGATGAAACGTAGGAAATAGGTCACTTCGGCCGAGAAGGTGAAATCGTAGTAATTGATAATATTAAGATAAGGGATCGAAACCAGCAGGAAGAGGAAATGGGTTTGCAAATAATGAATTTTATCTTTTGACAGGAAAAACTCCAATATGAAATCGGCGATGAAGAACATGCAGATCCAGAACTGCGTTTTCAGATACGAAGTCTGAGAGATGAACGGTATGTTGTTGAACGTGTCGATCGAAATATCCACAATCAGGAAAAGCGAGAGTAGCAATATCATCACATGAAGCACTCCGTAAATGCCTCGCTTTTCATAAAAAAAGTCATTGAATGCAGTTCTCATTGTCTTTTAATATTTGGTATTTATTTTGTAAATCATCATTTACATTTTATCCGATGAAACAGCAAAATGACACTTTTTGTTTTTAACACTTGTCTGTTAATTAACCAAGTTTGACATCCTGTTGACAAACTAACACAAAAACGAGTTGTTATACTGTCAATACAAGCAAAACTAAACAAAACAAAATTCACATTTTAATAGTAAAATTCATGGCAAATATTGGAAAAGCAGTAAAACTTGGAGTATTTACTCTTGCGATTATGAATGTCACGGCAGTCGTCTCGCTCCGCGGGTTGCCTGCTGAGGCTGTGTATGGACTGAGTTCAGCCTTTTATTATCTGTTTGCGGCAATCGTGTTCTTAATTCCTACCTCGTTGGTGGCAGCTGAGTTGGCTGCCATGTTCCAGGATAAACAGGGCGGGGTATTCCGATGGGTAGGAGAGGCCTATGGAAAGAAATGGGGTTTCCTGGCTATCTGGGTACAATGGATCGAGAGTACGATCTGGTATCCGACCGTATTGACTTTCGGTGCTGTATCCATCGCCTTTATCGGGATGAACGATGCGCACGATATGACGCTGGCTTCAAACAAAATGTATACGCTGGTTGTCGTATTGATTATTTACTGGCTCGCTACGTTTATCTCTTTGAAAGGTCTGAGCTGGGTAGGTAAAGTGGCTAAAGTGGGTGGCATCGTCGGTACGATCATCCCTGCTGCCTTGTTGATTATCTTAGGTATCGTGTACCTGGCTTCCGGCGGTCATTCCAACATGGACTTCCACAGCAATTTCTTCCCCGACTTTACGAAGTTCGATAACCTGGTGCTTGCTTCCAGTATCTTCCTTTTTTATGCCGGTATGGAAATGGGCGGTATTCATGTGAAAGATGTCGAAAACCCTTCCGTCAATTATCCGAAGGCCGTGTTTATCGGTGCGCTGATCACGGTGTTGATCTTCGTGTTGGGAACATTTGCATTAGGTATCATTATCCCGCAGAAGGACATTAACTTGACTCAGAGTTTGTTGGTCGGTTTTGACAACTATTTTAAGTTTATTCATGCTTCTTGGCTGTCGCCGGTTATCGCAGTTGCATTGGCTTTCGGCGTGTTGGCAGGCGTATTGACATGGGTGGCCGGTCCGTCAAAAGGTATCTTTGCCGTTGGCAAAGCCGGTTATCTGCCTCCGTTCTTCCAGAAAACAAATAAGTTGGGTGTGCAGAAAAATATCCTGCTGGTTCAGGGCTTGGCTGTTACATTCCTGAGCTTGTTGTTCGTGGTTATGCCTTCCGTACAAAGTTTCTATCAGATTTTGTCACAGTTGACAGTTATCCTTTACCTGATTATGTATATGCTGATGTTCTCTGGTGCAATCGCATTGCGTTATCGGATGAAGAAAGCCGGTCGTCCGTTCCGTATCGGTAAGAGTGGCAACGGTCTGATGTGGTTTATCGGCGGCCTTGGTTTTTGCGGTTCATTGCTTGCCTTCGTACTGAGTTTTATTCCGCCCAGTCAAATTTCTACAGGTAACAATACCGTTTGGTTTGCCGTGCTGATTATCGGCGCTATCGTGGTGGTAGCCGCTCCGTTCATTATCTATGCTGCCAAAAAAACGTCTTGGGTGGACCCGAATACTGCCTTTGAACCGTTCCATTGGGAAGTCGACAAACAGGTAGAAGGAACTGCTGCGACTGCTACAAATATAGCTTCTGAAACAACGTCCTCCGCTTCTAAAACATCGGATCGCAACACTGTAACCGGCATATCTTCTTCCGGAACGTCAGGCAAGATCTAACCGTCAGGCTTGCTCCGGCCTAAGCTGGTGAGCGTTAAGGGCAGAGACCGGAGTGAGAGATAAATTATTATTTTCCTGAAAATATTATTGATTATAGAATGAAACAAGGGTAGTTCACAATGTATGGACTGCCCTTGTTTATTTAAGAGACTAGTATCAGGAGATGTGAGTGCTCAAACAGTTACATATTGGGGGTTCCGTAGCTTGACGAGTGCATGGGATATGATACATTCAGTTACAAGTTCATCATGCATAAATATTTTTGTAAATGAGAAGTGAGATGAAAAGCGGCCCCGTCCTGGTTAAATTTGAATAGAGGTGTGTTGTTGGCGATAAGTTGAGAAGGGATAAAATGGGCGGGGCGCTTTCATATGTCTTTTGAGTGGCGATATTCGGCTGTTACACCTGACATAACCGAACATAAAATAAAACTTACATTACAGAATAGTATTTTCCATATTCCCTTCAACAGGAAGCCATTCGCTGGTACTTACATTTTCGAGTGTGATGTCTTTACCGTTGAAAAGAAGGTTGTAGATATATCTTTTTCCTTTTTCCCACTTCGTATTGGCGGGAATTTTATATTTGAATGTCGTTTCGTTGATGATGAAGAGCACTTCCACATCTCCGTCTGTTCTGATACGCGATGTGGGGATTACCATTAGTTGTTGCGGCTCGTCCGGTATCTTTTTCAACATGCGCGGAGTATTCAGTTTCAGTCGGGTAGAGGCATTTGTCCCGGCACATCCGCCGATATTTCCGGTTTTAATGTTCATCTTACCCCTGAAGCAAAGAGCTGTACCGCCGGCTTTGTTTCCGATCTGTATCGCATGAAGTAGGAAGCAGCCTTCTGCTTCCGGTGTCATTCGCAGTTGGAAGCTCAGGAGCGAAAGCGTATGATTCATGTTAAGCAACGCGACTGGGGAAATCTGGTTGACCGCTCGTTGCCCGCTGGCCTGTATCCCGTACATGTAATCTTTCGTCAGGGAAGCGTCTGGCGATATGCGGACCGGGATATTCTCCGGGTCGAAATTAACCTGCGACTGATACGGGTAATAGGCATAAACAGTGACTGGTTCCTCGTTCAGATAAATATCGGGTGACTGGCGCCAGTTCAGCTTGTAGTTTACCAGAAAGGCTTCAGCCCGCACGTTTTTGTAATCCGGATTACTATCGTAGATGTTGCCGGTACTTTCCGAGACGACATGCAACCCGATGACCGATCCTCTTGTAAATTCTTGCATAAAATTAGGAGACTTTGTTGTCAGCACCTTTGTTATTATTCTTAAAGGTTGCTCTTTCATGCCTAAATTTTCAATGAGTCCCGGATCGTAGTCGTTTGTGCAACTAAAAATACTAACCGCCGTTATCATAAATAGTAGTAATTTATTCATTCTTTGTATTATTTTTGTGAAGTGATTGCAGGTACAAAGATCAGTCAGTTTGGAGAGGTAGAGGGTGCATTCGGTATAAAACCACGATGAAATCGTATAAAACCACGAGGCGCAAATTATCTACAGGCATCAAATTGTCTACTAATGGTTCAGATCAACTATTTAATGCTTCAATTTGTTTACTTGATACGAGGGATATATTATGTTGGACAAAATTCAGTTTTTATTAAGCTTACAGATCATCGGATTCTGTATCTTCGGCGGAGCTACCCTATTGCTCCGGGCCGGTGATAACCGGGCGAAAAGGATATTAGGGTGGGGTATGTTTTTGTGGGCTTTTCTGGCTGCCATAAGGTTGTCTGTGAATCTTTACCTGCATAAACCGAAAGAGGCTTTCCATCCGGATATATTGATTATGGGTGCTTTGGTAACGGCAACGCTTGCTTGTTATGTGATTGAGGTCTTACGGCCCGGGTTTCTTACCTGCAAACGTTTTTTCTTATTTATCAGTCCGGTTGTTTTTGGTGGACTGGCTTACCTGACTTATCGTTTGTCGGGAGGTGAAATTCATACCTACTATTCAATAAGGGAGGTTTTCGAATACTTGAATATGGATGTTTTGCTTCGTATGACAGTCTTTCTGCTGACTTTGTTTTATATGATTCTGCCCGTTTATCTGATAGCAAGGTACAGTAAAGACTTCAATGTTTTTTTAGCAGAGAATGTTTCCGATCCGGAAGAATATGATTTGGAATGGTTAAGGAAAACCATGATAATTTTGATTGTTCTGTATGGTTTCTATCTTGTCTTATTGCTGACCAATACACCATTGATGTATGTGATCGACAAAACAGTCCTGTTGTTCGTTTGGTATTATTTCTTTTATAAGGCGCTATTTCTGAAGGTAGTTGTTTTGGAGCATTCTTTTAAAAGCGGATGGGATCTTCCGTATCAAGAGGACGACAATGACGATGATGAACACAGGGTTCTCAGTAAACGCTATGCAGAGGAAGTAAGTGCATGGTTTGAAAGAGAAAAACCGTATCTTCGCGAAGATTTACGTCTGACGGATTTGCAACGGATCTTCCCTATCAGCCGTTCTTATCTTTCCCAATTGTTTAACCGGGAGTTGGGACAATCGTTCTCCGATTATGTCAACCAGTTCCGGATCGAGGAAAGCAAGCGCTTGATGGATGCCGAGCCGAATGCCAGTATACAGGAGATTGCCGAACGTTCCGGATTCCATTCGATCAGTACGTTCCGGCGGGCTTTCCAGAAGTGTACGGGCATGATCCCGTCGGAGTATAAGAATAACAAATAAATACATAACGATCTTTATTCTATCATGGACACTGTTCAAACTACTACTGCCAGACCGCATATTGTCTGGCTGGATGTTCTTCGTCTTGTCGCCATCTTGATGGTGATTGCCATCCATTGCACTGATCCGTTTAACGCTTCGCCTGAATCGCGTGCCAATCCGGAGTTCAATTTCTGGGGTTCTGTTTATGGCTCCATGCTGCGTGCCAGTGTGCCGCTTTTTGTGATGATGACCGGATTTCTTTTGTTGCCGGTCAGGCAAGAGGCTTCTGCCTTTTATAAGAAACGCATTCCACGTGTGTTGTTTCCATTTCTGATCTGGTCTGTTTTGTTTGATCTGGCGCCCTGGTTCATCCAGTGGATAGGAGGCAGCCCGGAACTGGTGACGGACTTTTTCCCTTGGGAACCGAACCCTTCGGCCTCGTTTGTAGAGGCGCTGAAGACGATCGCTTTGATCCCTGTAACCTTTACGGTCTATGCGACGCCAATGTGGTATATCTATGTGCTGATAGGACTTTATCTGTATATGCCGGTCTTTTCCGCATGGGTGGAAAAGGCGTCGGATAAGGCGAAGCGTATGTTTCTGGCGTTTTGGTTTATTTCGTTGTTTATCCCTTATCTGACGGAGTTTGTTTCGCATTACCAGTTCGGAACCTGCTCATGGAATTCATTCGGTCTATTTTATTATTTTGCCGGTTTCAACGGCTATTTGCTGTTAGGACATTATTTAGGGAAAAGAACGGATTGGTCGCTTGGCAAGACTTTCTCGGTGACGGTTCCGCTGTTTTTAGTTGGCTATTTTATTACATTAGTCGGTTTTCGCTATATGACATCCGATCCGAACGTGAGCGAGGAGGGGATGGAGTTGTTCTTTACTTATTGTTCGCCTAACGCATTGTTGATGACGGCAGCCATTTTCTTGTTGGTACGGAAAGTACGGATTACTTCGCCGGTTATTTGCCGTGCCCTTGCCAATCTGACCAAATGTGGTTTTGGCTTGTATTGCGTGCATTATTTCTTTGTCGGCCCTTCCTATATGTTCGCGCAGTGGATTGGAACACCTATTCCGGCCTTGGTTCCTGTTTCGACCATTCTTACCTTTATTTGTTCATGGTCATTTACTTATCTGGTGAGTAAGTTGCCACATGCGAAATATATCATAGGCTAAGGTGCTTTTTTATTGTTCGGCTGTTTGTACAAATGATGTTAAATAGACATTTTGAGGTGAATAACGTATCTGTTTTACCTCTATTTTTGTGTTGTAAAACATAATTATGCAATACTAATGCGGGTGTGTTTTGCATGAGTCGTTTTAAACAAAAAGAGAGAAGCTATGAAGAAGTTTTTTAGAAAGTGCCTCAGATGCCTTGAAATATTAGGTGAATATGGAATGCAGAAATATGGTATGAAATAAGAGGTAAATGTGTGTTTGGTAGGGAATGTCGGTACGGCATTCCTTTTTTTATTAGAAATGATGTTTTTCTATATAATGTAAAAGCTTGGCGGTGCGTTAAGCGTGGGGGTAGAATAGTTTTGACACCGCCAAGAATGCTTATTTGGATGAAGGAGAGGAGAGGCGGTAACTGACGAATGCGACGCGCCTACTATCCGGAGCCCAGGAATTGACATTGATTGTGCCCTGTCCTCCGAATAACTTGACTAATGTTTTTGGCTTTCCTCCTGTGGCTGGCATAATCCTAAGTTCAACGTTCTTATTGGGAAGATGCTGCCCCGGTTCCAGATCTCCTTTATAATAAGTGATAAAGATAACGGATTTACCGTCAGGCGAGACATGAGGAAACCAGGAATTGCGGGTTTCGTCAAACGTCATCTGGGTTTGTTCGGAGCCGTCTTTCTTCATTCTCCATACTTGCATCAAACCCGTGCGTACGGAATTGAACCAGATATATTCTCCGCAAGGGGAATATTCGGGACCATCGTCCAATCCTTCTGCTGTCGTCAGCTGTCTTTCTTCTCCTCCTTCAACTGGAATAATGTAAATGTCATAATTGCCTTTCCGGTCGGCACAATAGGCAAGTTGCCGTCCATCCGGGCTCCATCCGTGTAGGTAGCTAGGAGCAATCGGGGTGATCAAGCGAGGTGTCCCTCCTTGCATCGGGAGGGTATAGATGCGTGATTTGCCGTCTTCTTTCGTCCCGTGGCTGATAGCTATCTGCTTGCCGTCGGCAGCTATGACATGGTCGTTGTTGCATCGGGTGGCAAAGCCAGTGTTTATCATTTCAGGTTCGCCGGGCGAATCGGGGGAGAGTTTGTACAGTTTTCCCCCGCTATTATACACGAGCCACTGGCCGTCGGGTGTCCAGTTTGGAGCTTCGACACGGTAGGGGAATTCTTTGACTACGGTGCGCCTGCCGTTTGTTACGTCCAGTACTTCCAATATGCTGGTTACGTCGTTTTGTTGGGCGGATGCGAGCGACGTGAAAGCCGCTAAGAGAATCATACAACAGGTTTTCATAATGATTGAGAATTAATATGCGCTGAAAGATACTAAAATTAGCCGGGACGATAATGACCGTAAGGGATTAATTTTTTCTTTTCCTTGGTTTTCTTTAGGTAGCATTGATCCAGAAGCAGGGTGTGGTTTACTATTTTGTGCACTACCCTGAAATTGTGGTCTATCAAGATAATGCCTCTTGTCCGGGCGCTTTCGGTGATGTGCATACGTATTTCTTCTGCAGCAATAGGAGAGGCGTTGAACGGTTCGTCCAGCAGGAGATGGCCAGCTTTGCTGTAGAGGATAAGTTTGGTCACTTTCTAATATTCCATAGAATGTGATAGGAGTATCTATAAAACAACAGGTGTGCTGTTGATTAAGTATAGACAGCGCACCTGAAAATGAAAATTATTTGTAAAGAGAAGATTTTACCACTTATTATACAGCACCACTTCGCGAGTACCGCGTACGCTCATAGTCGGAAACCAGAGATCTTCTGCTGTCAGACCGCATTCGTCGACGGCTTGCAGGCAATATTCCAGTTTGCCGAAATCGGCATCGACATTGTTCGTCCCAAAGGTGAACTTGATTCCACGCTCTTTCGCTTTGCGGATGATGTCGAAGCTTGGAATTTTGTAGCGTGCGTTGATTTCGAGTGCAATGTTATGTTTTTTCAATACATCCAGGACGCGGTCGATACGCTCATCGGTCCAGTATTTGGCATACTCTGCATTCAACTCTTCCGGCAGGAAGGTAGGATTGGCATAGATGTCGGCCGGCTCATTGGTAAGGATCTTGACGGTCTGGTCCACCAAGTGATCCATATATTGTTCTTTGGTAACACCGTCGTAGTGTACCTCTTCGGGGCGGTATATCCTTGACAGACGTCCTTTATGGTCCACAATGGTCATTCCGTCGGTAAAGAGATAATCGAATACGCCTAAAGCCTTCTGAGAGAAGGTGGCTGTCCACTTACGGCCTTCACCTTGCACACCGCGCAGGAATGGCATGTCTTTTACTTCGTTGTAGTATTCGTACACTTCCTTGTCATCGGCAAGCATACGGCCTACGCCACCCTCACCGGCATTGGGAGCCACACCGTAGTTGATACCGTAGTTCATTGACATGGCGTGCGCCATCTCCTTCGTCAGGCCGCCTTTCAAATGCACGTGGTAATCTATCACGGGGAAGTTTTGCTGCTGGAAACGGATCACAGCATCGTTCTGTTCGTCTATCCGTGGCATTGTGTCTGCCTCATTGACCGCGTCTTTTTCCAAGCGGGTCATGTTGAGGTTACGAAAGGTTACATCACCGCTCATACCTTTTAGTGCAATAGAACCGCGGCTGAGCAAGCGCCCGGCATACTCTTTTGTACGATAGGGGTGTTCGGGTTCGGTATAGCATACTACTACCGTATCGTTTATGGCAATCATTATGTTATGCCCGCGTACAGCAATTTCAAAGTCGAACCACTTCCCGTCTTCAGCTAATGAACGGTAGAGGTTACGCACGGATGTGAGGCTGCCGCTTTTACGTGTGCCGTCGATGGCTCCGTTCCGGAATGCTACCTCATAGCCTGATTTCCAGTCGGTATGATGGAACAACAAGGCCGCTTCCGCATTTTCCCCGGTGAGAGCTTGCCCGGTAAGTATAAAGTTCTCATATTCTCCTTCAGCAAACCAGGTCGATCCGGCTGTCACGGTTATTTCATTACCGTCGGCAGTTCCCATTTCGGGACTGCTGAAACGGTCTAATGGTTCTGCAACGTTGTATCGTATGCAGCTGGTAAGCCCTAAGATACTTATCAAGGCCACTATTAATGCTGTACTGGTTTTATCAATCATAATGTATTTTGTTTTAGGTAATTACACATTAAAGCGGAAATGCATGATATCGCCGTCCTGAACGATATATTCTTTTCCCTCGACACTCATCTTTCCGGCTTCTTTTACAGCAGATTCCGAACCGTAGGAAATATAATCCTCATATTTGATGACTTCGGCGCGGATAAAGCCTTTTTCGAAGTCGGTATGGATCACACCGGCACATTGCGGGGCTTTCCATCCTTTATGGAAAGTCCAGGCACGACATTCGTCGGGACCGGCGGTCAGGAATGTTTGCAGGTTCAGGAGTTTGTAAGCGGACTTGATCAGACGGGCAACGCCGGATTCTTCCAAACCGATCTCCTGTAAGAACATCTGGCGTTCTTCGTAGGTGTCGAATTCGGCAATCTCGCTTTCGATCTTGGCCGCTACGACCAATATTTCAGCTCCTTCGTCTTTTACGGCTTCGCGGACAGCATCCACATATTTATTACCGTTGACTGCGCTTGCTTCATCTACGTTACAGACATACATTACCGGTTTGTCGGTCAACAGGAATAGATCGTGTGCGATCTTCTGCTCGTCTTTCGTCTCGAAAGAAACGGTGCGGGCACTTTTACCCTGTTCCAGTGCTTCCTTATATTTGCAAAGTACTTCATAAGCGATTTTAGCCTGCTTGTCACCGCCTGTCTGAGCCTGTTTCTGCACTTTGGCAATACGGCTGTCAATGGTTTCCAGGTCTTTGATCTGCAATTCGGTGTCAATGATTTCCTTGTCGCGAACCGGATCGACACGGCCGTCCACATGAACAATATTGTCGTCATCGAAGCAACGCAGTACATGCAGGATTGCATCTGTTTCGCGAATATTGGCAAGGAATTTGTTTCCCAGCCCTTCTCCTTTGCTGGCGCCTTTTACAAGGCCGGCGATGTCTACGATTTCCACCGTAGTAGGGATAACACGCTGGGGATGTTCGATTTCTGCCAGTTTGTTCAAACGTTCGTCCGGTACGGTGATCACGCCGACATTCGGTTCGATCGTACAGAACGGGAAGTTAGCAGACTGTGCTTTTGCATTCGATAAGCAATTGAAAAGAGTAGACTTTCCTACGTTGGGAAGTCCTACGATGCCACATTGTAATGCCATTCTATTTTGTTGTTATGATTTATTCAAACTTTGTTTCCAGACTGCAAAGATATACAATCTTTTGTATTTATGTTGCCGGATACAGGCGAACCGGATATAGAAAATATTGTTTGGGCGAATAAGCGGGAGAGGAATTTGAGTCTTTTAATAATCCAGTATGGCCCGAACCTGCCGCTTTTCTTTTTTGGGGCATATAGCGAGGCGGCTGTTTGCCATATTGAATGCTACTCCCAGATCGATCACGCTGTTGTCTTTGCACCAGTATTCCTCGTCGTATAAAAGTTCCTTGATACTTGGCGAGGAACATGTTGAATTCCCGTTGCCTGGTGTGCAGTAATACCAGATTGAGCATATCCGGCAGATGCCAGTTGTCTAAGGTCCCTTCGGAAATGGACTCGCAATAGATCAAGGCATCGAAATAATCGAGTGTCTGTTCCCGTATCTCCATTACCGAACCTTTATAAGGGGCTATATCGGGTTCTATATGCTGACCGGGAGAATCTGCTCCAGCCTGTATGATCACGCCGTTTGCATAGAGATCTCCGACTGCCGGAACCCGGAAAGGGGGAAGATGGATACCTTGCGCGATCTTATATCCTTTTTCGGGGTAATAGTAAGTGAAATGGCTCAGTGATGTCGTGAGGCGGATGGAACGGATGTGGCTGGCTTCATCCGGGATAGCGATTGAAATACCCCGATTCAGTATCTCTGTATCCGGTGTTATGTAACGATACAAGGGGAACTGTCCGGATGTGAATTCGAACGCTGCTTTTTGTACGGATGCCGGAAGATTGTCAGGGAATATGAAATACATAATTTTCCAATTGCTCCATCTGTCCCCCTAAGACGGAAAATATAATAAAAGCGTGGGAACTGCCATCTATCCAAGCAAGAGGTATCGCCAAACACCTATCCAGCAGATAGACAACAGCCCACGCTTGATGTTTATATATTATGTATATATATACAAAAAACGTGAGGCAATTGTTGTCTACTGTCCTTGCTGGATGAAAAATTGGCGATTTTCTTGCTTAAGGACAATATGATAACGCTTCTGTTTTACTATGTGATATTGCAACTCCTTGCAATAAATTTCACGACAAAGATAGTGTATAAATGCTGTGATTTATAAACTTTATGTGTTTTTGTTAATGCGCTTCCAGCCAGTTTACCCCTTCACCGCAGTCGGCGATCAAGGGAACTTGCAGTTTGATTGCATTTTCCATTTCATCCAACACGATTTGTTTCACTTTTTCCAATTCGTCTTTGTAGACGTTGAAGTTCAATTCATCGTGTACCTGCAGGATCATCTTGCTCTTCAGACCTTCGGTTTCGAAACGGTTGAAGATGCGAACCATGGCAACTTTGATGATGTCGGCTGCACTGCCCTGGATCGGAGCGTTGATCGCGTTTCGTTCGGCATATCCCCGTACGATCGCGTTATGGGAGTTGATATCCGGCAGGAAACGTTTGCGCTTGTAGATCGTCTCTACATATCCTTTTTCTTTCGCCACCTCGATGCTTTCGTCCATGTATGCACGGATGTCCGGATAGGTTTTGAAGTATCCTTCGATCAACTCTTTTGACTCTGCGCGTGGGATGCTCAGCCGTTCGGCCAACCCGAAAACAGAGATTCCGTAGATAATGCCGAAATTGGCCGTTTTCGCTTTCCGACGCATATCGGAAGTGACTTCTTCAACCGGAATACCGTATATCTTGGCGGCTGTGGCGGCATGAATGTCGGCTCCGCTGCGGAAGGCTTCTATCATGTGGGCATCCTGGCTCAGATGGGCCATGATGCGAAGTTCGATCTGCGAATAGTCGGCGGAGAAGAAAATACAGTCTTCGTTTTCGGCTGTAAAGGCTTTCCGGATTTCACGTCCCAACTCATCGCGTACCGGAATGTTTTGCAAGTTCGGATTGGTGGAACTGAGGCGGCCGGTCGAGGTGACTGCCTGGTTGTAGGATGTATGGATCTTGCCGGTTTCCGGGTTGATCAGTTCGGGCAGGGCGTCGATATAGGTGCTGAGCAGCTTCTTCAGCCCTCGATATTCGAGCAGCTTTCCCACGACGGGATGTTTGGAACGCATTTTTTCCAGTATTTCTTCACTCGTGCTATAGCTGCCTGTCTTTGTCTTCCTCGCTTTCTCTTCTATCTTGAGGTGATCGAAAAGGACTTCGCCGACCTGGCGGGCAGAATTGATGTTGAACTTCATTCCTGCCAGTTCGTAGATCTCTTTCTCCAACTTCTTGAGTGCGGTCGTCAGTTCCTCGGACGATTGTTTCAAGGCGACGGTGTCAAGCGTCACTCCCGTATATTCCATTTCAGCCAATACATATATTAAAGGCATCTCGATGTCATAAAAAAGCGATTCGAGTCCTTCTTTTTCCAGACAGGGGGTAAAATAGTTTTTCAGCTTGAGCGTGATGTCCGCGTCCTCGGCGGCATATTCGGCTACTTGGGCAACCGGGACGTTACGCATGGTAAGTTGTTTCCTTCCTCTCGGGCCGATCAGTTCCTCGATCCGTACTGTTTTATATTTAAGGTATGTTTCGGCGAGGTAGTCCATACCGTGACGCAGTTCGGGATTCAGAAGGTAGTGGGCGATCATCGTGTCGAATAGAGGGCCGGCTATCCGGATTCCATATTTGCGGACGACAAGGATGTCGAATTTTATATTTTGTCCGATCTTGAGAGATTTCGGATTCTGCAGGGCGGGGGAGAAGTGGGCAAGAATTTTGTCGGCTTCTTCGCGGGCTGCCGGAACAGGGACGTACCAGGCCTCGTTTTCCTTCACGGCGAACGACATTCCGACCAATCCGGCCTTCAATGGATCTATACCATCTGTTTCCGTGTCAAAAGCAAAAAAATCCTGTTCGTTCAAAAACCGCCCTAATTCTATTCTTTTTTCCTCTGTATCAACAAGATAATAGGTGTGAGGAGTAGACTTTAAGTTCGCGAGAGTCGAATATTTGGGAACAGCCGTAGGTTCGGTCGCAAATTCTTCAAAGAGCGAGCCTTGAATCGGGCCTGCCGGAGCTGCTTTTTTTCTTGTATCGGCTTTTGCTGGCGCCGGTGCTGTTTTGGATTCCGTTTTGACTTTTTCCGGCTCTCCGCTCATTCTGTTAATAAATGTTCTGAATTCTAATTCAGTGTAAATCTCTACGAGACGTTCCTCATTCATCTTTTCACGGATGCATTTGGCAGCATCGAACCGGATCGGTACATCCGTCTTGATTGTTGCCAGGAATTTGGAGAAGCGGATCTGCTCCATGTTCTCCATGACCTTCTTTTGAAGGGAGCCTTTCAGCTTGTCGGTATTCTCCAAAAGATTTTCGATCGTTCCGAATTCGGCCAATAATTTCTGGGCGGTCTTTTCACCGACACCCGGACATCCGGGGATGTTGTCGGAACTGTCGCCCATCAGTCCTAAAAGGTCGATCACTTGGTCGACGGATGTCAGGCCGTATTTGTCCAGTACTTCGGGTACGCCCATAATCTCGTAGTCACCGCCGAAGCGGGGGCGGTACATGAATATATGTTCGGATACCAACTGGCCGTAGTCTTTGTCAGGTGTCATCATATATACTTCGAAACCTTCTTTTTCGGCTTGCTTGGCAACCGTGCCGATAACATCGTCGGCCTCATAGCGCGGAACTTCCAGTATCGGGATATTGTAGGCTTCTATGATGTCTTTGATGAAAGGGACCGACTTGCGGATATCTTCCGGCGTCTCTTGCCGTTGCGCCTTGTACTGTTCGTAGGCTTCGTGGCGGAAAGTCGGACCTTTCGGGTCGAAGCCTACCGCAATATGGGTCGGGGTTTCACGTTTCAGGACATCTTCCAGGCTGTTGATAAAACCGAAGATGGCCGAAGTGTTCATGCCTTTGGAGTTGATACGCGGGTTCTTGATAAAAGCGTAGTAAGACCGATAAATCAATGCATATGCATCTATGAGGAATAACTTCATCTCTTTTAACACGTTTTAGTGTGACAATTGTCGGTAAATGTACGAAAAAACTCGCTTACTCGATACTTTTTGTTACTTTTGCGCATCTTAGGATCAATTATGAAGGATAGAAGTAAAATAGAACAACCGGTTGCCGTAGAGTTTAAACGTTTTAATGATGAGTTTGCTGCTTCGCTGCGAAGCGAAACGAATCGTTTGCAATCAGCTATTGACCAGATACTGAATGCGAGCGGAAAACATGTCCGCCCCTTATTAGTACTTTTGACGGCTAAAGCATGTGGGCAGGTAACGGATAATACGATCAATTCGGCTGTTCTGTTGGAACTGCTTCATACTGCCACACTGATTCATGATGATGTGATCGACGAGACAAAACAGCGTCGCGGGGTTCCTTCCTTGAATGCCATATTCGATAACCGCATTTCTGTCTTAGTGGGCGATTATGTCCTTTCCACCGCGTTGATCCGTTCTATCCAGACAGGTAATCTGCAAATCATAGGTATTGTTTCCAATCTCGGACGCGATCTTTCGGAAGGGGAGATCAAGCAGTTGGAAACGGCCGAAGAAAGCATCATCGACGAATCCTGCTATATGCAGGTGATACGGAAAAAGACGGCCATGCTGCTTTCCGCTTGTGCCGAGATCGGTTCCATCTCTGCCGGGGCATCCGGTGAAATGGTGGAAAAATGCCGTGAGTTCGGCGAATACTTAGGTTACTGTTTCCAGATCAAAGATGATATCTTCGACTACTTCAAAGAGGCGAATATCGGCAAACCGACTGGCAACGATATCCGGGAGGGAAAGGTCACGCTCCCCTTGCTGCACGCGTTGCAGACGGGTAGGAGAGAAGAGGCAGAACATTGCCTTCATATCATAAATGAAAAAGACTTTACCACAGAGAATATAGATTTGCTGATTGATTTTGCGAAAGCGAACGGGGGAATCGAATATGCTGAACAGCGTATGCAGGTATATCATGACAAAGCGGTCGAGGTTTTGATGACACTTCCTGAATCGGAAGCACGCGAAGGTTTGCTGCTGCTTGCCGATTACATCGTAGAACGCCGTAAATAGATTTTCGCGTATTTACTGTCACTCTATCACTTTTTTTCTTGCATCCTTTGTATATCAACATGTATTGAGTGTGATAGATGCCCTTTTCATCTATCACTCCTGTGTCACCCTCTATCACACTTTTCTTTTCGTTTAATACGTTATAGGTTGAAAATCAATTTGATAAATATGCCGAAGGAAATTTAGGTTTGCTGCTTTATTATCAGTATCTTTGCCAGATATTACTTAAAAACAGTGACTATGACAAAAAAAGAAGCGATTAAGCTCTTCGAAGAGCGTAAAGTCCGGACCGTTTGGGACGATGAACTGGAAAAATGGTACTTTTCTATTGTAGATGTAATAGGTGTGTTAACCGACAGTCCTGATCCTCGAAATTATTGGAAAGTATTGAAAAATCGGTTGAAGAAGGAGGGAAATGAAACGGTTACAAATTGTAACCAGTTGAAATTGGTTGCCGAAGATGGAAAGAAACGTCTTACCGATGTTGCCGATACCGAACAACTTTTCCGCCTGATTCAATCTGTCCCTTCTCCCAAAGCCGAACCTTTTAAAGGGTGGATGGCGCAGATTGCCAGTGAAAGAATCGATGAATTGCAGGATCCTGAATTGACGATAGATCGTGCTATGTGGGAATATAAACGTTTGGGATACTCTGACAGCTGGATCAATCAACGATTAAAAAGCATTGAGATCCGTAAGAATCTGACGGACGAATGGAAGCGTTGTGGAATGGAAGAAGGGGTACAGTTCGCTTTTTTGACCGATATTATCACAAAGACTTGGTCTGATAAGACAACGAAAGAATATAAGGCGTATAAGGGGCTTAAGAAAGAAAACCTCCGGGATAATATGACTAATACGGAGTTGATCTTGAATATGCTTGCCGAAGCTTCTACAACGGAACTTTCGCAAGTAAAGAACCCTCAAAATTTCGATGAAAACGCCTCTGTAGCGATGGAAGGCGGCAAGGTCGCCAAAGTGGCCAGGCAGCAATTGGAAAGTCAGTTGGGACGTTCTGTTGTCTCTCCCTTGAATGCGCATAGCACCTTGGAAAAACTTCCGGAAGATACAGAGAAAGATGAATAAACTGCTTATATAAACACGACGACACCCGGATGTAGGCGATCCCTGCATCCGGGTGTTCGTTTAAGGTAGATCCGGGTGTAGCAGGTGGGAACATCCGGGTGTAGCCGAATTTATGTCGTTATCTTTGGAAGAAAAGACTATGGGTTTGTGAGAAATATCCCGTTGCTTTTCTTCTTATTTTCCCAGACGGTGTTCGATGTCTTCCACCAAACTGCTGGCTCCTATGCGGAACAGGTCTTTATTCAACCAATCGTTTCCTAATACTTCCTTGACGATGGTATAGTAGCGGACAGCCTCTTCTGCCGTGCGGACACCGCCTGCAACTTTAATACCGACACGTTTTCCCGTGATGGAATGGTACTTTTTCAAGACTTGGCACATCGTGTAAACGGCTTCCGGAGTGGCTCCCGGATAACCTTTCCCTGTCGATGTCTTGATGAAGTCCGCACCGGAATAGACTGCGAGGACAGCCGCCTTCTGAATGCTTTCGGGAGTCTGGAGAGCACCTGTCTCAAGGATGACCTTCAGTTTGGCATCACGGCAGCTTTCTTTGATCTCTTGAATTTCTTCGCTAAGTTCGTCATAATTTTCTTCGAGGAAATAGCCTAAGTTCATGACAACGTCGATTTCATCGGCTCCCTGCATGACGGCCATCGCTGTCTCGGCAATCTTTATTTCCATGAAGGTCTGCGAGGAAGGGAAACCGCCTGCTACGGACGCAATCTTTACCTCCTGTGCGGAGAGGGCCTCTTTTACCGTCTCAACAAACAGGGGATAGGTGCAGATGGCGGCAACGTTGGGTACGTCGGGGCGGGTTCCTTCGAAATCGTTCACCTTGTCGACCAGTTTCCAGATGCTCTCTTTCGTGTCGATACTGGTGAGGGAAGTCAGGTCGATGAAACCGTGAATCTGCTTCAAAACGTCGGGAGTGAAGTTGTCGTTCCCATGTTTTCCGAGCAGTGTCTTTACCCGTCCGGTCACTTCTTCCGTTGTGCCGGCCGCCTCGAATTTGGCGAATGCTTGCTGGTATTTATTGGTGTGGAGATGTTCGGTGTCTTCATCATGATGGTGATGTCCGCATCCACATTCGTGATCGTGTTCGTGTACCATAATCTTATAGTTTTTTATTGTTTATATGTCGTTCTTTATCCCGGTTCGTTTTCTTTTGCAGGTTCTTTTCGAAAGCAGCCGTCAGGTCGACGCCTGTCTGGTTGGCAAGGCAAAGCAATACCCATAGGACATCGGCCATTTCATCGCCTAAATCGCGGTGTTTCTCGCTCTCCTTGAAAGATTGTTCACCATATGTGCGGGCCATGATGCGGGCCAGTTCGCCGACTTCTTCGGTCAGAATGGTCATATTCGTCAGTTCGTTGAAGTAGCGGACACCATACGTTTTGATCCAGCTGTCCACCTGCTCCTGTGCCTGTTTAAGCGTAATTTCTGCCATATCTTTTCATTCTTTGTTTTGTGAGTCGATCCAGATCGTGACAGGCCCATCGTTCACCAGTTCCACTTTCATGTCGGCGCCGAACGTGCCGGTCTGTACTTCCTTTCCGATCTGCAGGCCCATCTCGGCGCAAAAAGCTTCGTACATCGGAATGGCTATGTCCGGTTTGGAGGCATGGATATAGGAAGGGCGGTTTCCCTTCTTTGTGGAGGCGTGCAGGGTAAACTGGCTGACCACCATCACTTCGCCTTCCGTTTCGACGACAGAACGGTTCATAACGCCGTTTTCATCGTCAAAGATGCGCAGGTTGGCAATCTTCTTGCACAACCATTCGATATCTTCCTGCGTGTCGCGGTCTTCAATACCGACCAGTACGAGCAGACCTTTCCCGATTTTGGATTTCAGCTGTCCGTCTATGGTTACGGAGGCATGCTGTACCCGTTGTATCAATGTTCTCATATCTTTATTTTAAACCATTTAATAATGCTTTTGTTTTGGCTTCTCCGATTACCTCTTTCAGTTCGTCGAAGCCGGCTTCACGTATTCGTTTTACGCTCTTAAAATGACGTAAAAGTAATACTTTTGTCTTTTCTCCGATCCCTTTTATCGTATCCAATTCGGATTTTGTCTGGCTTTTGCTGCGCTTATCTTTATGGAAAGTGATGGCGAAACGATGCACCTCGTCCTGTATTTGCGTGAAGAATTTGAACATGAAACTTTGTATCGGCATGCCGATCGTTTCGGGAGGGAAGCCGAACAGGAGTTCCGAAGTCCGGTGTTTCCCGTCTTTTGCCAGCCCGGCAATCGGAATATCCAAGTGCAGTTCGTCCTGGATCACTTCGCGTACGACTTCCATTTGCCCCTTTCCACCGTCGGTGATGATCAGGTCGGGCAGGGGAGTCTCTTCGACGATGGCACGCTGGTAGCGGCGACGTACGACCTCTTTCATGGAGGCGTAGTCATCCGGGCCGACAACCGTTTTGATGTTGTATTTCCGGTAATCTTTTTTCGATGGTTTCGCCATTTTGAAGACGACACACGCAGCTACCGCGTCGCTTCCCTGTATATTGGAATTGTCGAAACACTCGATATGAGCCGGTAATTTGGGGAGATGGAGCGTCTCCTGTATCTCTTTTAAAAGACGTGTGCTGCGTTGCTCCGGGTTCAGTTTCTCCGCCTGTTTCAGCTTGTCGACCTTATACTGCTTCACGTTCATTTCCGATAATTCCACCAGCTTCTTTTTATCTCCGCGCTGCGGAACGGTGATCGAAACGTTTTCCAGTTCTATATCCAACGGAAAAGGAACGATGATTTCGCGTGCAGTGCTTTTAAAGCGGTTGCGCATTTCGATGATCCCCAAGCTGAGCAACTCCTCTTTCGACTCGTCCAAACGCTTTTTATATTCGAATGTATAGGCTTGCACGATCGCTCCGTTGCCGATATGCAGGTAATTGATGTAGGCGGAATTCTCGTTTTCGGCCAGTGAGAATACGTCTATATTGTGGAGCATCGGGGTGACCACTGTCGATTTGGAGCGGTAATTCTCGATGACTTCATACTTTTCTTTGATCTTCTGTGCTTCTTCGAACCGCAATTCTCCTGCCAGTTTCTGCATCTCTTCATACAGATGTTTGCTTATTTGCGAGATATTCCCGCGTAGGATTTCCTTTATTTCGGAAATGTTTTGCTGGTATTCCTCCAATGTCTGCAATCCTTCACAAGGCCCTTTGCAGCGCTTGATATGGTATTCGAGGCATACCTTATACCGTCCTTTCGCAATGGATTCGGGAGTAAGAGGATATTTGCAGGTACGTAGCGGATACAGTTCTTTCAGCATTTGCAGCATGACCTTTGCCGTATAGATGGAAGGGTAGGGACCGTAATAGCGCGAACCGTCCCGTACGATATTCCGGGTTTGGAATACGCGCGGGAAATATTCGTTCTTGACAACGATGGACGGATAGGTTTTGTCGTCTTTCAGCAACACGTTGTACCGGGGACGATATTGCTTGATCAGATTATTCTCCAAAAGAAGTGCATCCTCTTCCGTGTCGACAACAAAATATTTGATGTCTCGTATCTGCTTGACCAGGACACGTGTTTTGTTGCTGTCGTGTTCTTTGTTGAAATAGGAGGAAACGCGACGCTTCAGGTTCTTTGCTTTGCCTACATAGATGATCGTTCCCTTCTCGTCAAAGTATTGGTAGCAGCCTGGCGATTCCGGTATGACGGAAAGGATGTTTTTTATATGTTCCTCGGTTGTGCTCATTTCTTTTGCATCTGTTTCTATCCTATTTTCAGTCTTTTACGCTATTGTTGTTAAAGTAAATGTTTCACGTGGAACATTCCGCGTTTAGCGCCCCAACATCACCAGGAGGATGTTGATATCGCTTGGCGAGATGCCCGGAATGCGGCTTGCCTGGGCTATCGTGTCTGGGTCTATCCGTGTCAGTTTCTGGCGGGCTTCCGTAGACAAAGACTGGATCGCATTGTAGTCAAACTTGCCTTTGATATGGATATTTTCCAGGCGGTTTATCTTGTCGGCGATGATCTGCTCGCGGCGGATGTAGCCGCTATACTTGATTAATATTTCTGCCGCTTCGATGATCTCCTCTTTTCGTGAAACAGGGACCTTGTCCAGCTCTGTCCGGAATGCCGGAACCAGTTCCGCGATATTCTCCAAGGTGATCTGAGGACGTGGAATCAGTTCGATCAACTTGCATCCGTGTGCGAGCGGGGTAGTGCCCAACGCCTCCAGGCCACTGTTTATATATTGCGGTTTGATGGAGTAGTTTTCTGCGAAAGAAATAATCGCATCCCGGCTTGCCTTTTTCTCTTTCAACAGATCGTAGCGGTCCTGCTTTGCCAAACCGAGATGATACGACTTTTCCGTCAAGCGCATGTCTGCATCATCTTGGCGGAGCAGAATGCGATATTCTGCACGTGAGGTAAACATACGGTAAGGCTCGTCGACGCCTTTCGTGACAAGATCGTCGATCAGTACGCCGATATAGGCTTCGTCGCGTCCTAAAACGAACGGTTCTCCGCCATGGCAATTGATATGTGCGTTTATGCCGGCCACCAATCCTTGTCCGCCGGCTTCCTCATATCCGGTCGTCCCGTTGATCTGTCCGGCAAAGAAGAGGTTGCGGATTAGTTTTGTTTCCAAGTTATGGTGGAGCTGCGTCGGATCGAAGAAATCATATTCGATGGCATATCCCGGACGGTAGATCTGTATGTCCCGGAATGCCGGTATCTGTTGCAGGGCACGTAGCTGGATATCCAACGGAAGGGAGGAGGAGAAGCCGTTCAGGTAGTATTCCTGTGTCGTTTCGCCTTCCGGTTCCAGGAAGAGTTGGTGCTGGGGCTTGTCCGCAAACGTCACGATTTTCGTCTCGATGCTCGGACAGTAGCGCGGGCCGATGCTCTGGATCTGTCCGTTATACAACGGGGAGTCGGGGAGCCCTTCGCGCAGGACTGCATGGCAGGCTTCGTTGGTGAACGTTGTCCAACAGCTTAGCTGTTTCAGAACGCGGTGCGAGGTGTCCATATAAGAAAACTTATGGAAGTCGTTTTCTCCGGGCTGTTCCGCCATTTCATCGAAGTGTACGCTCCGTGCATCGATACGCACAGGCGTTCCGGTCTTCATCCGTTCGGATTTGATGCCTAATGAGACCAGTTGTTCGGTCAGTCCGGTTGCAGCCGGCTCGGCTATACGACCGCCTCTGATCTGTGTCCGTCCGATATGCATAAGCCCGTTCAGGAAAGTCCCGTTTGTCAGAACCACGCTTTTCGCATGGAACTCGACTCCCATATCCGTTTTTACGCCGCATACGGTATTCCCGTCGAGCAACAGTTCGCGTACGGTATCCTGCCAGATGTACAGGTTCGGAAGGTTTTCCAGTATTCCCCGCCAGCATTCGATGAAACGGGCGCGGTCGCTCTGGGAGCGCGGGCTCCACATCGCCGGTCCCTTGCTTTGGTTCAGCATACGGAACTGGATGGCTGTCCGGTCCGTCACGATTCCCATATATCCGCCTAAAGCGTCGATTTCGCGGACAATCTGTCCTTTGGCTATGCCTCCGACAGCCGGATTGCAACTCATCTGCCCAATCTTGTTCATGTCCATTGTAATGAGAAGCGTCTTCGAACCCATATTGGCGGCCGCCGCTGCGGCTTCACAGCCTGCATGGCCGGCACCTACCACGATCACATCGTAATTGAAAGTCATTGTCCTAATTGTCTTTGTTTCTTTTGCAAAGATAATAGTTTGTACGGGATTTTTGTTATATTTGTGAGTCTTGGAATATCTAAGTAATACTAAAGGAATAAGAGTATGGAAACCCGGATATCTTCTTCTTCGATGGACAATGCCAATAAAATAAAAACGTCTGTCATGCTTCTGCTTTTATATGGTATCTGTATATTTCCGGCTTGGGATGGCAATCTGTCTGTTTTGTTAGGTTTGTTTGCCGTCAGTTCGATCCTTTGTATGCTTACTCGAGGATTTATGCCAAACCGTTTTATTGTGGATGGAGAAAAACTGGTGATAGATGCGTATTTTCGGAAGACGTATATAAACATAGAGGAAATCCTTTCGGCTCGCGAGGTCGACCGGCTGGATTTAGGAATAATGATCCGTTCATTTGGTGTCGGTTGGTTGTTTGGTGATCTCGGATATTTTTCTTCTACTGCTATCGGACGTGTAAAAGTTTTTGCCCGGCGTTCTGATAACCGTATTCTGATTACGACTTCCCGCCGTGGTAACTTTATCATTGCACCCGATGATCCTGAATTTATCCATTATCTGAACCATGCGATGCTTTGAAGATAGGATAGGAGAAACAATACGATCTTGTCGTAACAGCCTGTGCAACGTTTGACTGGTTTTGAGCATCTTATATTTATGATTATAAGTCTAAAAGAAATGATATGAAAAAGTATGTACTTTTGTTAGGGCTGTTGATACAAGCTGTGTCGGTTTTGGCCCAGGAGACGTCTGTCGGGAAGTCGATATTCTCCGTTCATGCAGGGCCTTCCTGGTATTTGGGGAAAATGATCGGGATCACGAACAACTCCGATGCTTATCGGAATGATTTGCGGAATGGGATCGCCTGGGATGCCAATTATTATTTCTTGGGAGACAAATATATCTTCGGTTCGTTTAAACTCGCTCCCGGACTTATCTATCAGGGTGGGCGTTATAAAAACACTCATGACGAAAGTTCCGACAAGATCCTGATGCATTATATCGCGCCTCAGCTTGCCTTGTTTATGGTGAAGCAGAAATACAATCTGTCTTTATCGACCGGGGTGGGATATCAGCATTATAAAGATAAAAGTTTTGTGTACGGCAAGCCGCGGGATGTGTCAATGAATAAACTGGCCTATAATCTGTCGGCGGGAGGCGAGTATCGTCTTTCTCCATTGGTGGGGATTTCTGCAAAATTGAATTGGATCGTTACCTCCTCCGAGAGCTATTCGGTCAGGTATCACGGTCAGAAATGGCAGGTCGAATCTCCTGAATTGAGCGGTGGCGGAGGATGTTTCTCCCAATTATCCTTATTGTTCGGTATGAATTTACACTTTTAATCAGATACGGTTATGAGACATCTGTTATTTATCTGTCTGTTGCTGTTTTGTGTGGCCTGTGAAGAGAACGAATCGGTCGATCCGACGATCATGCCCGAAGCTACTACGACCGGGGCGAATACATTTGGTTGCTTGGTTGACGGCTGGGTGTATACAAGCGGCCGGTGGGGGATGCCTTCTGCGGAATATTTGGAGCGGGAAGAGGGTTCCAGCGTGACGGTTTCGGCGCAGGTCGGTCTCGGTTCGTATATCCGTTTTACGATTGCCGACCCCAAGGAGGGAGAAACGCTTCCTTATGTGAATCTCTCTTTTGAAAATCAAAATATGGAAGATGGCAAGGTCTACATCTCCCGTATGTCGGACGGCGTGTTCAGTGGCACTTTCGAGGGAGGACGCATTACGGAAGGCCGTTTCGATTTGAAATATAAGGAATGAGCAGTTATTTAGATGGCTTGGTTTATAATTGTTTTAATACTTCCATCACATAGTTCCGCCGTTGGCGGGAAATGCTGACCGAGGCTCCGTCCTTCATGCGTATATATCCACCGTCGCTCTTGATGAAACTTTTGATTTCATCCAGGTTGATCAGATGTGATTGATGGACGCGAAGGAAATGGTAAGGGGCCAGTAGTTCGTCGAACTCCTTGAGTGTCTTCGATACGATCAGTTTTTCTCCCGATTTTAAATAGAAAGTCGTGTAGTTGCTTTCGGATTCGCAACGGATGATGGAACCGATTTCTACAAACTCTATCTTATCGGCGACCGACAGGGCTATTTTCTTTTGTTTGTCCAATGCTTGCGTGTTTTGCAGGAGGTTCTGCATCCGTTTGTTCTCCTGTTTCCGAAGGACGACCTGGACCGCCTTGTCTACGGCATGCGTCAGTTCTTCCGGGTCGATAGGCTTCAGCAGATAGTCGAGCGCACTGAAGCGGATGGCCTGGATTGCATAGCTATCGTAGGCGGTAACGAAAATCACTTCGAAAGGAATTTCCGGAAGGCTGCCTAAGAGGGAGAAACCGGTGTCGTCGCCCAACCGGATATCTAGGAAAAGGATGTCCGGTTTAGCTTCGGGCAGCACGGTACGGGCTTCGGTGACGGAGCTGCAAATGGCCGATATCCTGATCTGCGGACAATAGTTCCCGATCATGCGGAGCAGGTTCTCCCGGTTCCCCTGCTCGTCATCTACGATTGCTGCGGTTATTTTGGTGTCCATATTTTGTCTTATAAAGGGATGGATAGCCGGACATGGCAACCGGAAACGGATTCCTTCTTCTGCCTGTTTTCGATCGTTATGCCGATTTCCGTATTGTACAAATCCTTTAATATCTCGAACTCGTTGCTGATGGCACGGATACCGAAGCCGCTTTCCGTTTCAGTTACCATTCCGGGACCATCGTCGATGATGTCGATAACCAACAACTGGTCTTGCAAAGATAATCGAATTATGATTTCTCCCGTACCGCGCGGAGCGATTCCGTGTTTGACGGCATTTTCGACGAAAGGCTGTATCAGCATCCCCGGAATCTCGATCGCATCCGGTTCGATATTATTGTCTACCGTCAGCGAGTAGGAGAAGGGGAAACGGAGCTGTTCGAGCTTCAGGTAGAGCTGCAACTGTTCGATCTCGTCAGAGAGGGGGACCAGTTTCTTTTCGGAAGTCGCCAGCACTTTCCGCAACAGGCGTGAGAAGTCGATCAAATACTTATTCGCCTCCTGATTGGCCGAGCGGTTGATCAGATTCTGGATCGAACTGAGCGCATTAAAAATAAAATGCGGGTTCATCTGTGAACGGATGGCGCGTAGTTCGAGTTCACGGATACGGCGGCGGTTACGTTCCTTCTTTTGCTTCCCTTTCACCCTGGAATAATAAGCGATACCGATGATTGCAGCGATTAAAAGCGTACCTAATACTCCTTCTTTGAATCCTTTTAGAAAATCGTTGAAAGATTCGTCTTCCCGTTTCAGGTCGTTTTGAATGATTTCCAAGGCGGGGCTGGGGTCAAATTGCCAATTCGTAAATTGCCGATGGAGGATGGTCCCGTCTTCACGCATCAGGATAGTCACGGTGCCGAGTTCCTTACGCCTTAATTCTTCTATTTGCAGATCGGAAATAGCTTTAAAAGGCTTTACCCGTTTGGCATTGTTAGATTGGAATTTTGAATATAATTCGAGTTGTACGATGGAAGCCAGCCCTTCCGATTCGAGGCGTTTCTTGAAATCGAGTGCATTTTGAAGGCTTGGCGCTGGAAGACCTTGTTCCCTCGTTGATAAAAACAGCAGGATGTATTTTCGGTCGCTTCCTTTCACCAGATGCAGGCTATCGGCTATCTTAAGGCCGCTTTCCCGGATATTTTTTCCGGCTTCGAAGGGCAATAGTTTATCGTATGCTCTTCGAAGCTGATTTGTCAGGCTGGTATCCGGACAGGAGCGGATAAAATCGTTGTAATCTTCTTGAGTTTCAGCTAACGTTTTATCGTGCATTAAAAATTGTAAATTCATTCCGTTTACTTGATATTTGGGAAAGCCGGAGAGGATATGTTTATTCAGATAATAATCATCTGCCTTTTCCTTCGCTTTTTGTGTTTTTAGGTTCAGGTTATCTGCTTTCAATTCCTGTTTCTTATACATCGTGTAAACATTCAAAAAATAAAAGTAATTAGCGACCTCCGGTCGATGCATGCTGTATGCAAAATCGATAAGTGGATTGACCGAGACGAAATAGGGAGCTTGCCAGTCGACCAAGCCGCTTTTGTGCCAAACTTCTTTATCGCTGGCATACATATAGAGATGAAGGGCAAGCGCCCCTTTAAGATACTGTTCCGAACGTTCGAATACCATCTGCCAATAAGGATCCATGTTTTTAAAATCTTTCGCTAATACATTTTGGAACAAAGATTCGCGGAGTTGGAAGGCTTTTTTCATTTTATCGGGAGATTCGAGGTCCGAAGGGTACATATAAAGGTCTGATTCGTACAGGTCGGCGAATCTTCGGTAGCTGTATTGGAAATTGTTTTGTTCGCTTCCCCGTCCCTGATAACGTCTTTTGTGTGTTGTGGCAAACAATTCTTTGTCTTGCGTGATGGAATCCCCCGGAGTAAGCAGGAGCGTCACCCGTTCGCCCACTTTGTGTTCGGTCGGGTAGGCGATGAATATCTTTTTGTGGACGGTCGAATCGTCAGACAAGTCGAAATTGACATAGCTACACGTAAATTCCGTATTCGGAGGAAGGGAGAACGAGGCGTCTATGACCCGCATGTTTTGTGCCAGCCGAGGCATCCCGTCTTCCTGCCAGCCGGTCAGGATATCCTGTACCGCCGGTGCAAGCTGTTTGTCCAAGGGTAAGGAATCCTGGATAGTCGTTCCCGGATAGGCAGACAACCCTGCCTGTCTTACTCCGAAAGGAACATAGTTTTTCGAGTAAGAAAAGGTCGTTTCTTGTCTGTCTAAAGTATGTGCTTTCCGGCTTTCCCGATCGTATGTGACGCGCAGGAACCGTTTGCCGACCATCTCGTGATCGAACGTAAAGTCTTGCTGATAACGGCTGTCAAAATAGTAGAAACCGGGCTTCCCGGTATCGTTCCTGCAATCGTACAGGCTCTTGAACGTATAATCAAGGGTGAGGGTACGTTCATTCAGATCCGTTACGGTCGCCTTAAAGATGACTCGTCGGATGTTTTCCGCCCGCCAGGGAACCTTTTCTTCGATGCCCGGAGCCACATAGGGATAGTAGTGGACGGACTCGATTTCCACCCAATCGCCCTTTTTCAAAGAGTCGGGGGTATAGGGGATGAACGTTTCAGCCGAACTGCTGTTTACTAGAAAAAGGAGAAGCAATAGGAGCGTTGTTGTTTTCATACCTGTAAAAATAAGATGAATAATTGAATAACCCTTCAAATATATCCCGTAAAGACCGCTTATTATTGACTTAATGAGCGGATGGTTGTTTTGAATGAGTATTTGAAATAAAAGTTTGTTGTATATTGTTTATTTTATTTCTGACTTTGTAAAAAGGATGGAGTTATGAAAACTGTAGCAGCCACTTCTTTCAATCAGCCCTTTAGCTTTCCCCCTTTATAATCTCGGATAAGATCCGATGCTTCTAAAAATTGGCAGGACGGGATTTTGCCGTTTAAAGGTTTTGATTTTAATATATCCTAAGGATTACTTTTTGTGTTTGACCAACATAATCACCCGATTGTCATCCTCTTCCAATGTTGCAGCGACTTCTTTTAGTTTGCCTTTCAACTTCCCTTTTTTATAGTCCTCGCAAAGGTCGAAAGCATTTATAGTTGCCCATAATTCACCTTTGGAATTGATAGGGGTCAGCATGACCATATAGAATTCTTTTTTATAAGAATAATCGCCATTGTATATGATATACCTGAAGAAATCCTTTTCCTCTGTATCGTACACGAAGTAGGTTCTCGGAAAGCCTTCTTCTTTGCTGAAATCATATACGTTCTTTATACTTTCCATGAAATAATAACGATCGGAAACCAACTTTAAAACCAAGAAAGATTCTGGATTCATAATGTGAACAGGAGGGGTTCGCACAATAAATGGCCGCAAATTGTAATCGGGCATTAATGTGTAGATCGTGTCTGACGAGGGTTCTAATAGAATCCAATTGCCATTGAATGGGATTATTCTACTGTATTCGCCCGGTCCGGCAGCTCTTGTTCCTCCTTCATGTCTTAAAAGTTGAAGAAATAGCTTCTTTTCTTTAAATGGGGTTCTAATCTCTTTGGTTATGTTTCCGTCTTGCTTCGATACGAGTAGGAATGGTATCTCTTGATTGCATTCATCGTAACAAATCAGATTCTCTTTATCGTAATTAAATATATCCAAATAAAACTGGGTATCACCATCTTGTTTCTGTTTGATACTTCGTTTAAAATTTCCCTCCAAGTCATAGACCTTTATTTTTCTTGCCAAGAAATCGTTTATAAACATTTCATTGTTTTCTTCATCCAATGTGACACTTCTACAAGAGATGTATTCTTCTCCTCCTTGCCCTTTACGATTTATCTTACGAATGGCTTTTCCGGTCCGGTCATACACAAAAATATCACCGTCATCCCTATAGTTCTTTACTAATATGAATTCTTTACCTATAGCCTGCACAAACCCTTGATTAACAAAATCATAGTTTGTTTCCAGCGGGATATATTCTACATCCATGAAATCTTGAAGAGCCAGTTTCTTTTTGGGAAAAGAATTATTGGTTACATCTACTGTGATCAAGTCGTCTGCCGTTTGATCCAGTCTTTTGCAACCTGTCGTTATTAACAGAATAGATAGAAAGAAAATAGTTGTGCCTTTCATGCCGGATCATTTATTATTGTTACCAATCCCTTATTTGCCTGTTCCCAGGTATCCAAATCTATGTGATAACATCGGGGGAGTATCCGGCAAATAAGCAAATAGCCGTTTGGTATGAGTATTTGGGTAGTGATAGTGAGTAATCGGTTTTGGGAGCATTGCTCCGGTAATTTCTGTTTTCACCGGAGCATGTGCAGGCTTTTATCAGGCACACATATCATACAACCTCTTCAGTAGCATCCTTAACAGGAAGCGGCTCCAGACATTTCTTTTTACCGGGAAAGTTGACTTTCCCGGCATTCCTCCGGCAATATCGCCAGGGCTTTGTTTTCGTTGGCCTCCATGATCTCGCGTTCCCCAGGTCCTTTATCGTTGATGCCGCAGAGGTGGAGGATGCCGTGGATGATGGTACGGTGGAGTTCCTCGTTGTAGGGAGTGTTGAAGGCTTCGGAATTAGTCTTCACCGTGTCGAGACTGATAAACAGGTCGCCGGAGATCTTATCGCCGCTCGTATAATCGAACGTGATGATATCCGTATAATAATCATGTTGGAGGTACTGGCGGTTTACTTCCAGAATCTTCTCGTCGGAGCAGAAGATGTAGCTGATATCGCCGACCTTCTTACCGTATGTGGCGGCAACTTCCTTTACCCAGTTGCCGACCGCTCTCTTTTTGATTGCCGGAAGCTTGGTGTCTTCCGCGTAGAATGCTATTGCCATATTGTTATTCTTTTTATGTTTTATCTTACCGAATGATATGTTAAAAATAATTACCTGCTATGCTAATTCCAAGATAGATGCACTACTAATCCGATTTACATGGGGTAGGAGTGTCATTTTGATATTAGGTAAAAAACAGATACGTCATAGTGACCGCTGCCACCGCCCCGGCTAAATCGGCCAGTAGCGAACAGGGGATCGTATAGTAGGTGTTGCGGATTCCGACACTGCCGAAATAAAGGGCGACGACGTAGAAAGTCGTGTCGCTCGATCCTTGCACGATGGAACAGAGGCGGCCGATGAACGAATCCGCGCCGTAGGTGTTCATCGCATCCAGCATCATACCCCGCGCCCCGCTGCCGCTGAGCGGTTTCATCAGCATGGTAGGCAGACCTTCCACAAACTGCGTGTCCAGCCCTGCTGCCGAGACTCCCATGCGGATGCCGTCGATCAGGAAATCCATCGCTCCCGAAGCCCGAAAAACGGCAATGGCAACCAATACGGCGATGAGGTAGGGGATGATCGTCACGGCAGTCTGGAAACCCTCTTTCGCGCCTTCGATAAAGGTGTCGTATACGTTGATTTTTTTGCGGATACCGCTGATAATGAATCCGCATATAATAGAGAAAAGCAAAATGTTGGCAAACAGGGTAGAGTAGAGGGAGACCGATTGCTGGCTCATCATCCCGAAAAGCAAGGCCAGACCACCGATGAACGCGATCATCCCGCCGAAGAAAAGCAGCAGGTTCCGTTGCAGGATGTTGATCCGTTGCTTGATACAGACCGCCAGTATGGCGACCAGGGTAGAAGAGAAGGTCGCGAGCATGAGGGGCAGGAAGACATCAGCAGGGTTTGCCGCTCCCATCTGTGCCCGGTAGGTCATGATGGAGACTGGGATCAGCGTTAGTCCCGAAGCGTTGATGCAAAGGAACATGATCATCGGATCGCTGGCTGAATCCTTCTGCGTGTTTAGCTCCTGCAACTCTTTCATGGCTTTCAGTCCCATCGGCGTGGCGGCATTGTCCAAGCCTAACAGGTTGGCGGAAATGCACATGAAGATAGAACCTGTTGCCGGATGGTCTTTCGGTATTCCCGGAAAGAGCTTGCTGAACACGGGTGCCGTCAACCGGGCAAAGGCCTGTATCATGCCTCCTTTTTCCCCGATTTTCATGATGCCGAGCCAAAGAGCCAAGACTCCCGTCAGTCCGAGGGATATCTCGAACCCTGTCTTTGCCGAAGCAAAAGAAGCGTTGATGATATGGGTGAAAACTTCCGTGTCTCCGCCGATGACTAATTTGCAAAGCGCCACCACGAAAGCAATCAGAAAGAAAGCAATCCAGATATAATTTAGAACCATAGTAGTTGTTGACAGGTAATAAGATACTTGTTAATGGTTACAAAAATAGGAAATAATCGGCTTTATCGGAAAAAGAAGGCGGGAAATGGCAGGCTAACCGCACCAAAATAGCATTGACAAAACGGGGCCGTTTAAATATAAAACGACTTTTTTCCTTGAAAAAGATGCAAAAACAGGGCATAAAAACACTTCTAACATGGCGGATAAACATCCCCACACCCCCGTAAAGGTCTCGCACAGACCCGGGTCTGCACCTCTCCCGCACCCGGGTCTCCATGATG
>ERZ772937.376-NODE-376-length-39021-cov-32.622363_pt1 | contig 39021 bp, 42 predicted proteins | sample MGYA00512113_ERZ772937 | MGnify/ENA primary metagenome ERZ772937 (study PRJEB29015, sample SAMEA2737649) | human gut metagenome | biome: human gut; feature: human-associated habitat; material: faeces | place: China | collected 2012 ... | reverse complement strand
ATATTAAAAGAAAGGAAATATGTGATAATTAACTTCCTAATTATCATACAAGAAAAAATGAGAACAAAAGAAATTCAAAAAAGAGTTCTGGCAGTCTTATTGGCGCTTGTTGTGGCAGTAAGTACGTGGATGCCAGCAGAACAGGTAAAGGCAGATGTTGTACTGCCGAATGCAACTAATACGACCGTTGATACTGCAAGACAGATCGTATATAACAGTTCGATTTCAGAGACGATGTCTGCCAGTGATAATGTCAGATATTACAAATTCAGTCTTGATGCTGCATCTGAAGTTATTTTAAAAGGTAATGGTTACAATTATCCGGAGTTTTATATTTACGATGCAGAACAGACACAAGTCTGGTCAGAGCGGGGCTGGCGTGCATATAGCTACAGCGTATATCTGACTGGTGGACAGTATTATTTGAAAATTGTTACTGATCATGATATTACTTTGACTGTATCAAAGAATAATCTGAAAGAAAGTTTTACAGAGACACAGACAAAAAATAATGATATGATCGATACTGCAAATGCCATTGATCTGAAAAAGAAGTACAAAGGCGTGATGGCAGCAAATGACAGCATTGATTATTTCAGATTTAAGGTGCCGGCAAAGGGCAAAATCATTTTTAATGCGTTAAATTCTACCGATAATACATTGAAATATCTGTTTTACGATAAAAATTATAATCAGGTTTATAATTTTGAACTTTCTAACGGACGTAAAACGACAGAGACATTTGAACTTGCAGCAGGTAATTATTATCTTGCGGTGACACAGCGTACGGAAGGGTATGGCATCGGCAGTTATAACTTTACTTTGGATTATGCCGCAAGTGCGCCAGCTAAGCCGTCTGTTACCAGCGTAAAAAATGCATCTGGCAAAAAGATGGTTGTAAAATGGAAGAAAGTAAAAGGCATCAGTGGTTACGAGTTACAGTATGCAACAAGTTCTAATTTCAAAAAAGGACTGGTAAAGAAAAATATTTCTTCTGGCAAGACATCTGCAACTTATACAAAACTGAAAAAAAATAAAACCTACTATGTAAGAATGCGCTCTTATGTCAAGGTAAACGGCAAAAAGGTATATGGAAACTGGAGTGCAAAAAAGAGTGTTAAAATAAAAAAATAAGATCATAAAAATGGCTGCTTTCCTGTAAATGGGAGGCAGCATTTTTTTGCTTTATTGGTTTACAAGTGAACGAAAAAAGAATAAAATAAACCGTAAATTAAAATGAATGTGTAAGAATAACGGGATCATTCAGGCTGAAAATGGAGGCTTACAATGGAAATACAAAATGATCATAAGAAATCATTAAAGAAAATATGGATTTTGTCTGCAGGAATCATAGTAGTTCTGGCAATTGTGCTGTTTGCAGGGATAAAAAATGGATTTTTTTTAAGAAAGAGCGATAAGATTTTATATGCTATGTACCATACGGTCAAGGATCAGCCACAGGTGGCAGACGGTTTGACTGGAGAAGATTATACCATTTCGATAGAAGGGCAGTGGAAGAAACAGAAGATACAGGCAGAGTATGTATCAGATCCTGCACAGAAGCAGTTAAGGGGAACGTTAGATCTTGATAAGCTGCAGGATTTGGAATTTGTAATGGTACTGAATGACAAGAAACTGAAAGCACAGTTTCCGTCACTGAGTTCGAAAGTATTTACATATGATTATAACAGTAACAAACAAAGCGGATATATCGCAAAAAAGATCGGTTCACAGAATCTGGAACGTTTTAATACGGTTCTGGCAGGATTATATGGTGGAAAAGAACAAAAAGAGATTGGAAAAGATATATTAAAAGAAGCACGGAAAGAATTTAATAAAATTAAGATCAATAAAATCGAAAAACAGGAATTTGAAATTGACGGTCAGAAAAAAGATTGTGTGGGCTATCAGTTTGTGATCAGCAGTGATAATGTACAAAATGTGTTAGATGCCGCAGAGAAAGCTGCGAAGAAAAAATATGGAGATGGGACAAAAATATCAGAAGATCCTGCCGGGAAAATATTTATGGCGGTTTATGACAAAGTATCAGCAGCGGGTGAGATGGAATGTAAGGTATATTTATTCCGGAATAAGCTGGCTGCGATCGCTGTAAATTATGAAATTGATGGAAATAAGCAGAATATGGAAATTTTATTTTCAGGCGGTGACTTCCGGATGCAGAACATGAGAATCACATATTTAAAGGGAGAAGAGACACACTCTGTCTGGACTGCTATTACAGGAAACCCTGCAGCGGGGGACGGAACACTCACATTTGAATCCGATGATGAAGATGGTATGAATGGTAGAATTTCCGTGAAAAAGGGCAGTGAAATGACAGACATTACGGGGGAAGAATGTGATCTTATGGGATTGAATGGATTTGAATTGTTAGGATTATTTGGTGAGTTTGCTGGATTTTGAACTGTTATTTTCTCAATAAGATGCAAAAAATCAAAGTGTTTCTCAATAAAAACAAGCGAAGTACTTGAATTTCCATACAGATAATATATAATGTCTAAGATGGTTAAAAAGTTAACAAAGATAAGATGAGCGAGGTAAAACACGATGTATGCAGATGAAAATGTGATTAAAATCAAACACGATGTACTCTATACAGTCGCAAAGCTTGCATTTGAAGGCAGACTTGAAGAAGAGAGAGACCACATCGCAACAGAACTCATTCCAGGTCCGACACCGCAGTTTCGCTGTTGTATTTATAAAGAGAGGGAGATCATCCGTCAGAGAGTCCGTTTAGCAGAGGGTAAAGCACCGGGCGCAGAGGATGATGGAAATGTGGTTCAGGTTATCAGCTCCGCATGTGAGGACTGTCCGATTTCCAGTTATACTGTAACAGAGAACTGCCAGAACTGTCTTGGAAAAGCATGTATCAATGCATGTAAATTTGGCGCAATCGAGCCGGGAAGAGATCGTTCCCATATTGATCCTTCCAAATGTAAAGAATGTGGAAAATGTGCACAGGCATGTCCTTACAATGCAATCGCACATTTAAAGAGACCGTGTAAATTCAGCTGTCCGGTCAATGCGATTACATACAATGAGTACGGCATTTCCGTGATCGATAAAGAAAAATGTATCCGCTGCGGTAAATGTATCCACAGCTGTCCGTTCGGAGCAATCGCATCTAAGACTTATATTGTGCCGGTAATCGAGGCTTTAAAAGCAGGTAAGCATGTATATGCAATGACAGCTCCTGCAACAGAAGGCCAGTTTGGTGCAGATATCACAATGGCAAGCTGGAAAAAAGCGATGAAAGAGATGGGATTTACTGATTTCTATGATGTAGGTCTCGGTGGAGATATGACAGCAGCTTATGAGGCAGAAGAGTGGGCAGAGGCTTATAAAGAGGGAAATAAAAAAGTTACTTCCTGCTGTCCTGCATTCGTAAATATGGTGCGTTTACATTATCCGGAATTAGCAGAGTGTGTATCTACAACAGTATCTCCGATGTGCGCAGTTTCACGTCTGATCAAAGCGAAAGATCCTGATGCGATCACTGTATTTATTGGACCGTGTGTTGCCAAGAAGTCAGAAGTTGCAGATCAGAAGATCGAGGGAAATGCAGATTATGTATTAACATACAGCGAGATCCGTGCAATGATGAAAGCAAAAGGCGTTGAGTTACAGCCGTGTCCAAATGATGATCAGACAGCATCTACATTTGGTAAACGTTTCGCAAACTCCGGCGGTGTAACAGCTGCAGTACTTGAGAGTTTAAAAGAGTCTAACGATGAGATCGCAGCAACCGTATGCAAGGCAAACGGTGCGGCAGAGTGTAAGAAAGCATTACTTCTGTTAAAAGCAGCAAGACTGCCGGAAGACTTTATCGAAGGTATGGCATGTGAAGGCGGATGCGTCGGTGGTCCAAGTGCATTCAATGATCAGGTTTCTTCCAAGAAGAACCGTGATACCCTGATCGGTCAGGCAGATGACCGTACCATCCATGACAACTTAAAGAATTACGACATGGAAAGCTTCTCCATGCACCGTGAGTAATACGAACGGTGCATTGCATCGTGAGCAAGCAAACAGAATAGTGAGCATTATTATGCCGTGCAGCCTGTAAAAGGGTTGTGCGGCATTTTTGTATACGGTGATATGGATTTTAAAATACTTTGCTTAATGGGAAAATTCTGTTAGAATAAAAACCATCACGACAGAAGGGAAAAATAGACGATATAATGAAAAAAGCAGTATTTTTTGATATAGACGGTACATTATGGGATTTTAAGATGAATATACCGGAAAGCACAAAAGAAGCATTGAAAGAACTAAGAAAAAACGGGCATTATGCCTTCCTGTGCAGTGGAAGAAGCAGATCCAATATCAAAAGTCCAAAATTACTGGCACTCGGGTTTGATGGCATTGTGGCAGCATGCGGCACACACATTGAATTCGAGGGAGAAAAGTTATTTGAACTTTTACTGACCAACGAACAAATCAAACATATTCTTACAGTACTTAGAAAATACCAGATACCAATGGTACTAGAGGGACCAAATTATATTTATGTGGATGAAAAAGACTTCAAGGATGATCCATATGTCATTTATCTGAGAAATGAGCTTGGGGAAAACCTAAAAAGTATTACCGGAATTGCACAATATGAGGTAAATAAGCTGAGTGCGGAACTTGGAAATGCAGATGTAGAACTTGTCAGGAAAGAACTGGGAACGGAGTTTGATATGATCGTCCATGAGCCGGATGGAATATTAGAGATCGGGCAGGCGGGGTATTCCAAGGCAAGTGGCATTGAGCGTCTCTGTGCGTTTCTTGGAATCGCAAAAGAAGATACTTATGCATTCGGGGATAGTGCTAATGATGTGGAAATGCTTGAATTTGTGGCACATGGGATTGCCATGGGAAATGGTACGGATGTGGCAAAGAATGCGGCAGAATTTATTACCACAGATATCCATAAAGATGGGATCTGGAACGGACTGAAACATTATGGGCTGATCTGAATAAAAGACAGGGGGAAAAATATGGCAAATATCATGGATTATATGGACTGGCGCGGGGATTTATCGTTTGAGGCAGATGAATTTAATGAAGTTGATAATCTGATTTTAGCGCAGCTTGCATATGTTGATTTTGAGGGGATAGTTACAGCAGAGGAAAATGCGCCGGCTGTACCGCTTAAGGAGGCATCCGGACAATTTTGGGAAAAGAATGATAAAGACGAAATCTTGGCACGGGTATCCATGACGAAATCGGCCCCGTTTGTTATGGAGAAAATGGCGGAAACAAAACGTTTTTCGGATGTAAAACTACGCTGCTATGTCAATGAGATCCGGGATGAGGAACAGTTTCAGTTTTCGGCGGTCTGTGTGGAACTGCCGGATGACAGCCTGTATGTGGCATTTCGCGGAACAGACAACACGATCACGGGCTGGCGGGAAGATTTTAATATGGGATATCTGTCAGAAACGCCGGGACAGCTCCGGGCAGTGGAATATTTGAACCGTGCAGTGACAGACAAAAAGCAGAGGGTGCGTGTCGGCGGCCATTCAAAGGGTGGAAATTTTGCCGTATATGCCTCCGTAAAATGTGATCCGCAGATTCAGAACCAGATTTTAAATGTGTACAGCAATGATGGTCCGGGATTCCGGAGCGATATGGTGGAAAGCACAGAGTACCAGCGCATGCTGCCGAAGCTGCACACGATCCTGCCGGAATCTTCCATTGTCGGAATGCTCTTAGAACATCAGGAGTCGTTTGAAGTTGTCAAGAGCTCAAACAGCGGGATCCAGCAGCACGATGCCATGTCATGGGAGGTACTCGGAAGATCTTTTGTACATGTGGATCAGGTTGCGGCGCAGAGCCTGTTGTTGGATGAAACGATAAAATCATGGATTTACCAGTTAGACGGGGAAGAGAGGGCACAGATCGTGGAGACGGCATTTGATATGATCGAAAAAGTCGGGATCCGTACGGTAGATGATTTTTACCACAGTAAATGGAAGAAAATACAGGAACTGATGAAAGAAACCAGTAAACTTTCACCGGAGCGGCAGAAACTGTTTTCAAGAGCCTTAAAACTGCTTTGGATGGAAGGAAATAAAGCAATGAAGGAGACAGTAAAACAGACCGTAAAACGCACGGTAAAACAGTCTCCGCTGAAAAAATAAAAAAAGTATAAAATCACAGAAAATGAGTGAACTTATAAAAAAACGAGAAAAAGAGAGAAAAAATAAGAAAATATTGGAATAAATAATTATAAATAGAAATATATTTGGTTGCAGATTCAAATATAAAAATCTATTATATGAACCATAAGTTAGCACTCAAAAGAAATGAGTGCTAATAACTACTCAAAAGAAATAAAACAGATGATCATAAGCAGGAGGTAAGCAACATGAAATTAGTTCCATTAAGCGACAGAGTCGTATTAAAACAGTGTGAGGCAGAGGAGACTACAAAATCAGGTATCATCCTTACAAGCAGTGCACAGGAAAAACCACAGGAGGCAGAGGTTATAGCAGTTGGTCCTGGCGGAATGGTTGATGGAAAAGAAGTTACCATGCAGGTAAAAGCAGGTCAGAAGGTAATTTATTCGAAATACGCAGGAACAGAAGTAAAATTAGACGGAGAAGAATACATCATTGTAAAACAGAATGATATTCTCGCAGTTGTAGAGTAAAACATATTTTTATCATTAATAAATTCAGAAAGAGGTAGACAGATATGGCAAAGGAAATTAAATATGGCACAGAAGCAAGAGCAGCATTAGGTGCAGGTGTAGATAAACTGGCAAATACCGTAAGAGTAACATTAGGACCGAAAGGAAGAAACGTAGTACTTGATAAATCTTACGGCGCTCCACTGATCACAAACGATGGTGTTACGATCGCAAAAGAGATCGAGTTAGAAGATGCATTCGAGAACATGGGTGCACAGCTTGTAAAAGAAGTTGCAACAAAGACAAACGATGTTGCAGGTGATGGTACCACAACAGCAACTGTTTTAGCACAGGCAATGGTACAGGAAGGTATGAAGAACCTTGAAGCAGGTGCAAACCCGATCATCCTTCGCCGTGGTATGAAGAAAGCAACAGATAAAGCTGTAGAAGCAATCCTTGCAATGTCTTCCAAAGTAAACGGAAAAGACCAGATCGCAAAAGTAGCTGCAATCTCTGCAGGAGATGAGAACGTAGGTAACATGGTAGCCGACGCGATGGAAAAAGTTTCCAACGATGGTGTTATCACGATCGAGGAATCTAAGACAATGCAGACAGAGCTTGACTTAGTAGAAGGTATGCAGTTTGATCGTGGTTATGTATCTGCTTACATGTGCACAGATATGGACAAAATGGAAGCAGTATTAGATGATCCTTACATCTTAATTACAGATAAGAAGATCAGCAACATTCAGGAGATTCTTCCTCTGTTAGAGCAGATCGTACAGAGCGGCGCAAGATTACTCATCATCGCTGAGGACATCGAGGGTGAGGCACTTACCACATTGATTGTCAACAAATTGCGTGGTACATTCAACGTAGTAGCTGTCAAAGCACCTGGTTATGGTGACAGAAGAAAAGCAATGCTTGAAGATATCGCAATTTTAACAGGTGGTCAGGTAATCAGCTCTGATCTTGGTCTGGAATTAAAAGACACAACGATGGATCAGTTAGGCCGTGCAAAATCTGTCAAAGTTCAGAAAGAGAACACAGTAATCGTTGACGGTGCCGGTGACAAAGATGCAATCGCAAGCAGAGTAAACCAGATCCGTGGACAGATCGAGGAGACAACATCTGAGTTCGATAAAGAGAAATTACAGGAGAGACTTGCTAAATTAGCAGGCGGTGTCGCAGTCATCCGTGTCGGTGCAGCAACTGAGACAGAGATGAAAGAAGCAAAACTTCGTATGGAAGATGCTTTAAATGCAACAAGAGCAGCAGTAGAAGAAGGTATCATCGCAGGCGGCGGTTCTGCATATATCCATGCAACCAAAGCTGTTGCAGAGTTAGCTGACACCTTAGAGGGTGATGAGAAGACCGGTGCAAAGGTTATCTTAAAAGCTCTCGAAGCTCCGTTATACTACATTTCTGCAAACGCAGGTCTTGAGGGTGCTGTTATCATCAACAAAGTAAAAGAGTCCAAAGACGGTATCGGATTCAACGCAGCAACCGAAGAATATGTAGATATGGTTGAGAATGGTATCCTTGACCCGGTTAAAGTTACAAGAACAGCATTACAGAACGCAACATCTGTTGCATCTACACTGCTTACAACAGAGTCTGTTGTTGCAAACATCAAAGAAGATGTTCCGGCAGTTCCAGCAGGCAACCCGGGCATGGGAATGATGTAATTACAGGGAAAAATAAAAGAATCAATGGTATGGATTCGGCAGGAATCTATGGCCATGAAAAAACGGCAGATCATATGGTCTGCCGTTTTTTATGCCCCAAAATAATAAAATGCACGCTCCGCGAACATTCTATTATCATGAATAAAAGGAAGCTTTGGGGTTGTCCCAAAACTTCCCTGCTAATACTTAATGAATACTTAACGGAGCAGACATGCAAGCAGTCTGTCGTTGTCCTCCGGATTCATGATGCAAAGCCGGATGTACTTGTTGTCTAAAAATGGAAAGGTGGAGCAGTCGCGGATCATCATTTTCTCGCGAATTGCGCGGTCAAAGAGATCCTGTGAAGTGAGATCATCTTTTAAAATGCGTACCAGCATGAAATTGCCGCTCGGTTCATACACTTTAAAATCAGGACTTTTCTGGAATGTCCGGTAGATCCTTGCTCGCTCGGAAGAAATCAGATCTTTGGTGGCTTTGATATATGCAGTGTCACGGAACATCGTCTCTCCGGCAACGACAGCAAGGGAGTTGATCGTCCACGGATTTTTCCTGGTATTGATTGATTTGATCAGGTCACGGTTGCCTGTGATCGCATAGCCGAGACGAAGACCCGGTGCTGCAAAAAACTTTGAGGTGCCGCGCAGGATAACGATGTTGTTATAATAGTTTGTCAGCGGCACGGCTGAGATTTCAGCCATATTATCAGCAAATTCCACATAAGTTTCATCCACCATAACGTAAATGTCATGTTCCTTGCAGGCATCTAAGATATGGCGCATTTCCGTTCTGGTGATGCAGGATGAAGTAGGGTTGTTCGGGTTGCAGATGACGATCAGGTCAATACTTTCATTTAAATGGGAGATAAAATCGTCGACATCTAAGCGGAAGTTGTCCTTTTCACGGAGCGGATAGTAGAGTGTTGTGCCTCCGCCGAGTGAAATCTCTCTCTCATATTCGGAATAAGTAGGTCCGATGACCATCGCTTTTTTCGGGTGCTCGATCTGTATAAAAAGAGAGATCAGTTCCGTGGAACCATTTCCTACGATGACGTTTTCGTATTCGGTGCCGCAGTATTCTGCAATGCATTTGCGCAGGGAGGTATATTCCCTGTCAGGGTATGTCGTGATCACATCGATCTGCTCGGAGAGAGCGGTCCGAAGAAGCGGTGATACGCCAAGCGGATTGACATTTGCGGAAAAACTGACGATCTCTTCTTTTTTGATGCCGTAAATCTGTTCTATTTTTTCTAAATCACTTCCGTGAAAATGGTCTTTGTGTTTTATCATTGCGAACTCCTCCAAATTGGTTTATAATCTATTATAATGATTGTCATTGAAAAAGCAAGCAATTAAGAGAGAAAAAGCAGGTGTCGATTTGCGAAGACGGATACAACAACTGGCAAGGGGAAAATTCGAACACTTAAAGCCGTCTCTTTCAATTTCTGTGGATAAGATTGACATCACAGCAATGGAAGGTAATGATATTTCGGGGGATTTCGTGATCACAAGCACAAATCATGTGCCGATGCGTGGAATCGTATATTCTTCCAATCCGAGGATGGAATGTCTGACACCGCAGTTTGAAGGGGAAGAAATAAGGATTCGTTACCAATTTCATAGTTATGGTCTGATCGAAGGTGATATTCAAAAAGGAGAGTTCTGTATCGTAGTAGAACAGGGTGAATATAACCTTTCTTTTGTTGTGTCTGTTTCAAAACTGTATGCAGAATCCTCGGTTGGCAAAGTGAAAAATTTATCCGATTTTGCCAGATTATCAGAAAACGACTTTGACGAGGCATTTCATCTGTTTTATTCGGGCAAGTTTAAAAACATATTTCATCCGGATGAAAAAAGGGAGATGCTTTTATATGAGGGTTTGTCGAAAGGAACACCATCCGGACAGAAAGTGGAGGAGTTTTTGATCGGAATCCACAAAAAGAAGCGGACTGTGGTTTCATTGGAAGAAAGCAGTGCCATATTTTACCAGGTGCATGAAAACAGACTTGAAACTTTTCAGGTGAACAGAAACCAGCATGGATATCTTGAAATCAGAGTCCATTCGGATGCAGAATTTCTGATTTTAAAGAAACCACGGGTCACCGATGAGATGTTTGTGGGAAGTATCTGTGATGTGGAATATTATATTGTGGCAGAAAAAATGCATGCGGGAAGGAATTTTGGAAAGATCCGTCTGGAGATACCGGGACAGAAACCATTGATCTATACGGTGTGTGCCACGACTAAGCAGGAAAATAAAACGAAGGATGAACCTGTTTTTTTTGATATCCAGAAATCACGCATAAAATTAATGCAGCTTTATCTGGAATACCGCCTGAAACGGATTGTGACCGGAGTATGGGCAAACCAGTCGGGGGTTATTTTGGATCATCTTTCCGTTTTGTGTGAGAATGAAAAGATTTATGGACTGATGAAGGCACAGACGCTGATCATCAACCGCCAGAGACAGGAGGCATCCTGGATATTAGATGATTTTAAACGGACGTGTGGGGATCATGAAAGTCCGGAATGGGGGTATTATCTTTATCTGTGCACATTGATGGAGCGGGAGCCGTCCTATGTGGATCGTCTGACGACGGAAGTGGAACAGATTTTTAAACTGCATCCGGATAATTCGATGTTGTTCTGGGTGCTGTTATTTTTAAAAGAAGAGTATTATCAGAAGCCGGCAGAAAGGTTAGAAGCAATTCGTGACTGGATGCGTTATGATAACAGCCCGTATTTTTATCTGGAGGCATATTATCTGATCTGGCAGGATCCATATTTACTGGCGAGACTTGGATCATTTGAGGTTCGCATATTATACTGGACTGCAAGATGGGGCATTATGACACGGGATATAGCAATACAGGTGGCCGGGCTTATTTCAGAAAAAAAAGAATATCATCCGTTTTTATACCATATTTTAGAGGCGTGTTATGAGGTGAAACCGGATGATGAAATGCTGACGGCGGTGTTAGGATATCTGATCCGCAGCCAGTGCTTTGGTGCAAAGTATCATCACTGGTATGAACTTGGAATTGAACGTGAGATCCGCATCACGAGCCTGTATGAAGCGTATCTTTTATCACTGGATGGAAGAAAATTAGAACGTGTACCAAAGATGCTTCAGCTGTATTTTCAGTATGACAGTGGATTGTCCTGGCAGCAGAAAGCGGTTTTATTTGTCAATATTATTGCGGCAAAAAAGGTGCAGCCTGAGGTATATCAGAAATATCTGCCGATCATGGAACGGTTTGCGATGGAGCAGATGGAGGCTGGTCATATCGATGATAATCTGGCCGTGATATATGATGAAATGTTTGAACAGGGGATTATAAATAGTGATATTGCGCATTGGGCAGCTGAAATTCTTTTTACGCACAAGATGATCTGTACGGATCCACAGGCAGCAAAGATAGAAGTTTATGAATATGCATGCAGCCCAGCATGCAATCATGTGAATAACAGGGAATCCGTGATCCGGAACGGGGCTGCATACTTTACTGTATATACAAAGGATTACTGCCTGATCATGGAGGACATTTATGGTAATCGTTTCTGTGAGGAAATCGGTTGTTGTGAAGAGCCGCTGATGGATATTGACCATTGTGTGAAAAAGTGTACAGAACTTGCACAGGGAGAATTATCCTATATTCTATATTCCATGCAGCAAAAAGTTACGGGTGGAGTGGATGATTCAGATTTTCCGGGTGTGTGGACTGTTTTAAAAGCACCGCAGGTGAGTGACCGCTATAAAAGGGAAATTGCAGAACAGATCATATCATTTTACCGGAAAAGAAAGTATGAGGCGGGCTGCCTGACCGGTCTGGATCATAAATTGTTATCTGCAGCTGCGCGCCGTATGCTGATGCAGTACCTGACGGAAGAACATTTGTATGAAACTGCGTATCGCATGGCAGAAGAGTGTGGGTATGAGCACATGGATACGGCTGCATGCGTTTCTCTGTGCAGTTATGCGATTCATACAGCAGGGTTTGAGGAAGATGATTTCCTTCTTGGGTTTGCAGAGCATGTATTTTACAGAGGCACTTATAATGATGTGATCCTTATCTATCTTTGTAAATATTATAATGGTGCAACAAAGACGATGGCGGAGATCTGGAAAGCTGCGGGAGCATTTGATATTGACACGTTTGATCTTGAGGAACGTATTTTAAGCCAGATGCTGTATTCGACTGATTATATTGCGGATATTGAAGAGATCTACGAGAGTTATGTAAAAGGCGGGGGACGGGAACTGATCTGTATGGCATATTTATCGTATTTTGCAGATGCATGGCTGGTGAGGAATATGGTGGTACCGGAGTATGTATTTGAACAGATCTTTGCCCGTTATCAGGAAGGAAATCCTCTCAACGATGCGTGTAAACTGGGGCTGCTGAAATATTGCTCAGAGAAAGAGCATTTATCAGATGCGATGTATCAGGTGGCAGATGAATTGTTGGAAGAGTACACGTCTAAGAACTGCTGCTTTGCATTTTTCCTGGAGTTTGAGAAAGAATTACGTTTAAAGTATCATTTGTATGACAAAGCGTTTGTGGAATATCATACAGATCCGGGACAAAAAATTATGATTCATTTTAGCCTGGATGGAGAACATTACGAGCAGTCACTGTTAAATGAGGTCTATGATGGTGTTTTTGTCAAGGAATTTGTCTTATTTTTTGGCGAGTCTGTACTTTATTATATGACAGAGCAGGAAAAGGCGGAGGAGAAGATAACGGAAAGTGCCTGCTTAAATTGCCGAAATGTACCGGACGAAGAATCTCATGGAAGGTATGAAATGTTGAATGACATGCTGATGCATCACGCGATGGGAGAACGTGAGATGCAAAAGAGAGAAATGAAACAATACTATGGAATGCAGATGGTAACGAATGAGGTATTCCGTATTTTATAAGTAAGAGGGAGAAAAGTGGAAAAAACGTCGTATTATCTTGGCATTGATCTTGATAATGACAATGCCGTGATCAGTTATTTCCAATTGAATATGAAGGAACCGGAGACTGTCAGCACAGTGGCAGGCAGTGAAGTATACCAGATTCCTCTGATACTTGCCAAAAAACATGGGATCGGTCAGTGGTTTATCGGTGAGGAGGCAAAACGTCTGGCACTTTTGCAGGGAGAGGAAGCAGTATCCGGTCTGCTGCAGGCAGCTCTTGCGGGAAAAGAGTTTTTCATAGAGGGGGAAACTTATAAGGCGCAGGAACTGTTAGCACTCTACATAAAAAAGCTGGTATATCTTGCGGGAAAACTGGGGAATCCTGTGATACCTGACTTTTTAGTTATCACGCTTGAACAGCTGTCACGGGAGGTGACGGAGCTCTTTCTTCAGGTAGCAGAAAGAATTGGAATACCGGAGGGAAAGCTGACACTCATTGACAGGAGAGAGAGTTTTTATTATTTCGCATTCAGCCAGCAAAAAGAATTATGGCTGCATGATGTGTGTCTGTTTGACAACCGGGGAGATGAGGTCTGGTGCAGGAGATTGGAACGGGATCAAAGAACCATGCCGCAGCTTGTCACGATCAGTGAGGAACAGCGGAATATAGACCGGGCAAATAAAGATGCCAGCTTTTTAAAAATCGTATCAGAAGTGACAGGAGGGCATATTGTTTCGGCAGTTTACCTGACCGGAGACGGTTTTGATGGTGAATGGATGAAGGAGTCCCTTTCTTTTTTGTGCAAAGGCCGCAGGGTTTTTATGGGGAAAAATCTTTATTCCAAAGGTGCCTGTTATGCAGCGGCAGGAAAGTGTATGACGGAAGAAAACAGCTGGCAGTTTGTCTATATGGGCGATAATGAGATGAAAGTGAATGTAAGCCTGAAAGTGCAGAGCCAGGGAAAAACAGAGTTTTTTACGCTGATCAGTGCAGGAGATAACTGGTACGAGACTGTTGGAGAATGCGAAGTATTGCTGGATGGATCAAACGAGGTCGATTTCTGGCTGCAGCTGCCAAACAGCAAGGAAGCGAAGATTGAGAAACTCACGCTTGCAGACCTTCCCGAACGTCCGCCACGCACAACGCGTCTTCGCATCAAAGCACAGCCGGTTTCCGACATGGAAGTAAAGATCAGGATCAAAGACCTTGGCTTTGGGGAGATATTTAAGAGTTCTGACAAAACATGGGAATATATGATGTCACTGGAAAATGTACAGTAGACAAAGGAGAGGCAGGAGAAACGAATGGGCGAATTGATCTTATGCAGCCAGCAGTTAGCGGCGATGCCCTATTATATTGAAAATGTATCGTTAAATGTTTATTCGCTGGATGAACTGTGCTATTATATCAAAAATAATACCTGTCTATTGGATGCAGACTTTATGGATGACGAGTTGTGTGACTGGGTGGAAAATGAACAGCATTTGCCGGATATTGCACAGAATCTAAGGAATATCAAGGCTGGCGGAGGTGTTTTGTCTGAATTTACCGGCTGTCTGATGTCAGCGTGTGGTTATTGTACGAAAGAGGAACAAAAGCAGATCCGGAATACACTTCAGGAAATGGAACATAAGTCGGCATTTGAATGTGGGAAAATCAAAGCTGACCGTTTTCTGGAGAACCGGAAATACGTCAGCAGTATTGCAGAATACAGAAAACTTCTGCAATCGTGTGAAACTGAAATGCCACAGATGGTTGGCGCAGTGTGGCACAATCTTGGTACCGCATATGCGAGGCTGTTTTTGTTTGAACAGGCAGCTGACTGCTATGCAAGGGCATATGAAAAAAGCAGTGATAAAGAGTCCTTGAAAGAGTGTCTGATGGCATGCCGCTGTAATCATGATGAGCGGGCATTTGAACGCAGGAGAGAATATTTTAAAATAGCACCGGAGGAAGCAAAAAAGATTGCAGATGAATTGAGCAGCTGCAGTAGAAGTGATGCGATATGTCAGTTTGAGACAATGCTTGATGAGTGGGATCCGGGGGATGAAAATGTGTGGGAGACGCAGCTTGAGGAATGGAAAAAACAGTACAGGAAGGATTGTATGGTATAAATGAAATTTTTTGACAGATGGAAAAAACGCAGTTTTGAAGAAAAAATGGATGATCTGAGCCAGACTGTGCTGACGGAAAATAACATAAAAGATCCGAAACAGGTGGAGCAGTATGTTGTGGAACGATTAGAGCAGATGATCGATATCACAAGGGAAATCGAGGAGGAAAAATCGGAGTACCGAACAGTCACGTCTTATCTGAATGATGTCCAGAAATTAGAAGATCTTCCGGAACCTGAAAAGAAAAAAATTGCGGATGTGGCACAGAATGTCGTGCAGTTAAACAGTGCGAGAAATATTTTCCTTAATTCAGAAAAAAAACTGACAGATGCACAGTTTACGCAGCTTCAGCAGGAAGAAAAAACCATGCCGGATGCAATCAAACGCCTTAGCTCGAATGAAATCTATCAGGATACTATAAAAAAGGATATGAAATATCTTGAACGGGAAAAATCCAGATGGCTTTTACACCGTGAATATCTGATGCACCAGAAGAAAAGTTTAAAGAATTTATTATACATCATTCTTGCAATTGTGGCAGCAGTGGCAGTGACACTTATCACGTTACAGCTTGGATTTAAGGTTGATACATATTATGCATGGATGGTACTTATTTTTGTCACTGCAGTGGCGGTGTGTGCCGATTATCTAAAGATGCTGCACAATGACTCTGAGATCAAGTTAGCGGAACGAAGTGCAAATAAGGCAATTCTTTTACTTAATAAGGTAAAGTTTAAATATGTCAATATCACGAATGCCATTGATTATGCCTGTGAGAAGTATCATGTAAGAAGAGCTTCAGAATTAAATCAGCTGTGGCAGTATTATATGGATGCAGTGCGTGAACGTGAAAAATATCAACGCACAAATGAGGATCTTGAATACTTTAATGGCAGACTGGTGCGGGCATTGAACCAGTATCAGTTATATGATGCACAGGTCTGGATCACGCAGGCAGCAGCCCTGATTGATCCCAAGGAAATGGTTGAGGTGAAGCACGGCCTGATCCTGCGCAGACAGAAATTAAGGGATCGGATGGAATATAATGTCGAAGAAATGAAAAATCAGAGGGAGGAAGCATTAAAACTTTCTTCAAAGGCTGGAAGCATGAAACCACAAATCGATGAGATCATCAATGCAATTGACCGGTTGATGGAAACGATGTAAGTTTCTGCCCGGTGTGTCAGGTCTGCTTGTGTAATGTTTGATTTGAATAAGTTGTGGTATGATGAGAAATATATGGATACTGCGTACAAATGCCGGAGGGGCATATTGTACGCAGTATTTTATTCATGCTAATAGAATGCAAAATGTTGTTTGTGACAACAAGCCGGCTTGCAGAACATGCAGTCTATTTGCCACATCCCAGATCAAATTCCGGGTTGCACATATAAAAGTTTTTGCTGTCAAGTTCTTCCTGAACCAGGCGGAGGCCTTCACCGAAACGCTGGAAATGCACGATTTCGCGCTGGCGCAGAAAACGGATCGGTTCACAGACTTCCGGATCTTTGACAAGACGTAAAATATTATCGTAGGTGGTGCGGGCTTTCTGCTCCGCAGCCATATCTTCAAAAAGATCCGTGATCGCATCGCCTTTGCTCTGGAATTCACAGGCATTAAACGGAATACCGCCGGCTGCCTGCGGCCAGATCCCGGCCGTGTGATCGACATAGTAAGGAGCGAAACCGGCGGCCTCAAGTTCTTCAGCACTTAAGCCTTTGGTAAGCTGGCGGACGATGGCGGCAATCATTTCGAGATGGGCTAATTCATAGGTACAGATACGTTGGATATGGCTATTTATATTGGATTTCCAGGAAAAAAACATTCTCTATGTATCGCCCGATCCCCGCTTTTGACTCCATATTATTATAATATAAAATTTTGTCAACACAGGATTTTAAGAACCGGTTCTTTTCGGCTGCTGACAGCTCCGGATCGTTCAGGGCATGGAGACAGTCCTTAAAACGTCTTATCTTTTCCTCGTAATCAATAATGTCAGCTTTTTTTGCTCTGGCGTCCTCTAATGCAATGATCGTGGATGCGATATCCTGCTGTGTCCTGACATTCCGCTTTAAAAACTCCTCTTTGGAATAGATCCCGTCCTCGTAAGCATCTTTTTGCCGGGCGTCTTTTTCATTCAGTTTTTTCAGTTTGTTTTCCAGATTGATCACGATCGTTTTACTGATCGCCTGCGTCCTGCCGTCATCCGATTTCTGCGCCAATTCAAAGTCATTCAGAGTATCTTCCATGGAAGAGATAAAACGCCTTAAAAAGGCAGAATAGAGCACGGATTTGGTATGACAGTAAGCCTGATGGTTGCAGAGCATCATCTGAGAGACGGAATTGTGATTTTTGTAGATTTTAAGGGACATGGCATGACCGCAAGTGCCACAGTAGAGCAGACCGGCAAACGGATTGCAGAGCTCTTTGTTCCTGCGCAGGCTCGGATTGGTCCCGCGTCTCGCCATACATGCATCGTATAATTCCTGGGTGATGATCGGCTCATGCAGCCCCTTATAATATTTCGCCTCAGAGTTTTGCGGGCGCGCTTTTGCCAACTGTCCCTCGTTAATGTATTTTACGACCTTCCGGTTGTTCCACCGGACCATGCCAAGATAGAGCGGGTTGCATAAGATCGAGCTGATGATCGCCGGTGTCCAGTGGGCCGCCTTTTTTGGCTTAATGTGCATGGCATCCAGTTTATGTGCGATATTCGTAAAGCCGATGCCGCCCGGTGTGTAAGCGTAAAGCTCATGGATCAGTTTTACCGTATCGGCTTCCTCCGGAATGATCTCCAATGTGTGGCAGGTAATGCCATCTTTTTTGATAACTGTTTTCTTATAGCCGTATGGATCTACAGAGCCGATATAATTCCCCTTGGCAACAGACGCCTCTCGTCCACGTCTTAAGATGCGCTTGGTGTATTCCAGGTAGTCATTGCCCATGGTAATCTCCATCTCAAAAAACTTACGCTCATATTCTTCTTGCAGGTCGAAAGAGTGTGTGAGCGTGAGAACCGTTGTATTTGTATACCTGAGAATATTGATCAGCCTGCCGCAGTCCTCAAGATCACCACGGGACAAACGCTGCGGCTCCACGACAAGGACAGCTTTAAACTGCTCGGACTCGATCATTTTCAGCAGATTTTTCATCTGTGGTCTGGAATCGATCGTCTCGCCGGAGACGACCTCGCGGAAGATGTTCTTCTCCGGGATCGGAGAGTGGAAGTGCGTGGAGGCATATTGCTGGATCATTTCCTCATGCTTGCGGAGAACTTCCTCCACAGACATATCCGGGCTGTCGGACCGGGACTTGCGGAGATAGACTAAGACTTCATTTACAGTGAATGATTTGGTGTTTGGCATAAGGTATCACTCCTTTGTGAAAATGTATGTAAAAAAGAGTATAAAAATAACAGCCAGCGGGGAACGGGTGTTCCGCTTGCGTAGCTGCTCCGGGAATGATACAATGTGCTTGTTGAGGGCTTTCGTATCATACGGGAGCGTGACCGTCCTGCTTTGGTAGAGTGGGGCGGTTTTTATTTATTTTAATAATTCTGCAATATTGATATTCAAATCACCGTAAATTCCTACGGTAATATCTTGCTGAAATGGAAGGACCATAGGCGCGGCATCTTCTTCATAGCGGTAAATAGTCGTACGCTGTTTCTCAGGATCAACAATCCAGTATTCACGGACTCCGGCATCAGAATATAAAGCATTTTTGGTAGTATAATCCATTTTCCGGCTGGATGGTGATACGATTTCGATAATAAAGTCCGGTGCACCATTGCATCCGCGATCATCAATCTTTGATTTGTCGCAAATAACGCTGATATCCGGTTCAACGTATATTTTATCATCTGCATCTAAATTAACTGCAAATGGGGCAGGAACAACTTCACAGGTACCATTGTTGTGGTCGATATAATCAGCTATTTTTCTGGAAAGAGAGAGTGACAGCTTTTGATGTAAAAAACTTGGTGCCGCCAAAGCATAAAGCTGACCATTGATTAATTCTGCACGTTTGTCATCTGGAAGATTCCAGTAGTCTTTTGAGGTGTAAGTGTTTTCTTTTGGTAATGGCATGGTGTGTACCTCCTTTACATTTTGATTATGACTTTTTTAACTAATGATTCTATCAATCTGTGGTAATCTGTCAAATAAATCATCTGGTAAAGTAAAAGTTTCTAAAATACTTTTACCAGCAATTTTTGAATTGCTATAAGGCGAGAATACAAGTTGTAGGTCATATATGAGGCTGGATATTAGGTAATTGTCATTTAGTAATTCTATCAATATTAGAATTACGGAGTAAATATCATTTTTTCCTCGTCCAGATTTATATTCATTTTCGCCGACCATCCCGTTGAATAGGATAAGCGTTTGCCTTTTAGGAAGGGATGAAGACATAGTTGTGTTAAATGTTCTATTACCGTGAGCATATGTATTTCTGTATTCTTTCAACAGATCGAAGGCTTTTCGCAGAAATTCTTTTTTGTCCTCAATAGTAATTGAAGGGTTCTGGACAAATTCTTCTGTAACATATGTTTTGTCATCGTCGAGTAAAATGCTGTACCACTGTATCATATCGCCAAATGGAATGTTTGTTGTGATAATCCATGGGGGGAGATGATTTTTGGTTTTCATATAATGTTTAATAGTAGCTGTAGGATGCTTTGTTATATCTTCCTTTAGCCTCCGAGTGACGGCTTTCCTTCGCCCAGTACTCCTGGAATAATGTGTCTCGTTCAAATAGTCGTCAATATCCAAATTGTTCAAATCCGTTTCATCAGTAAAAACACCATAATTTTGTGCAACAATATAGGATATTTTTGATTTTAGTGATTTTTCAATGTAAAGTATGTATTTCAGGATAACGCTACTTAAATTTACATCAATTAACTGTACAGCATATAAGTCTGTAAATTTAACAGGTATTGTAAATTTATCTCCAGATATGTCAGTTGGAAACATGTTTTTATATCCATTTACTATTCCGTAATAGGATTGATTTGATAATGTTCTTAAAGCAAGTTCGCGATTATCAATAATAATATTCTTACTTTCCAGATTAATCAGTAGTTGATCATAAGTCTGAAAAGGCTTGTCGTATATCTCAGATTTATTCACAGATAGAAAAAACCCCCTTATCAATGAATGATAAGAGAGTTTTTTCTAGTCATTTTGAACAACGACCAATTCTTTTTACATCTTATCATTCGAATTGTTGTTTGTCAACTTGATTTACTGAATTTTTTTGACTGGATCTCCAATCTGAATTTTCTTATTTTTTACAGTAATGGGTTTAATAATTGATGAGTCTACGTTTAACGGAATGAGTTCCTCACGGTTTTCTAAAATAGGCGATATGGCTGCTACAATAGGTTTGGACATATATTCTTTTTTCTGAGCAACACAGTATCTATCTGCAACGTCAATGATTTCAAGTTTATCTTTGATAAATTCATAATTGTCAATTACAGTTCCATCAATATCTTTGATTTGGTCACAAACTTCATATACGGCAATTGTGTCGCCGACATGAACAAAGCCATAATATGAAAAAAGCAGTGTGGTGTTATTAATAACTTGTAATACTTGTCCAATGCAACTTTTTCCATTTTTTTCTCTTAATTCTTTAATATTCATAAAAACCTCCTGTATATATAATTATATTATCAGAGTAACTTATTTATACTAGTATATAACATTACAAGTTCTTAAATTTTCTAGAGTTATATCAATTCCATAACCCCAATATTGGGCTGGAAAAATATAACATAATTATCAACCTGTGTGCATACACCATATTTATTTGTGTAGTATGTTAGGCTGTCATTTAAAAACTCTTCGGTAACTCCGAGATATTCTGCCGTTTCGGATAGGCTCTGGCAATGGTGTAAGTAAGCATCTATAATGCCACGCAAGCCGACAAGCTTATTATAGGCTACGATCCTGCCACGCATTTCCTGCTTGCGGTTTGTGGCGGTGGACTGATCTAGAATGTTACCGGCAGCAGTATAGTGGTGTCCAAGCTCCTCGGCAAGGACACAGGCTTTTTCGGTTGTGGTTTCAATGTCTTTTCGCATAGCAATACGATTCCCTTTTATGCGACCATTATTATATTGTAAGTGTTTTCTTTTGGTAATGGCATAGTGTGTACCTCCTTTTGATGAAAATGGGGAAAATTATAAGCTACATTTGCTTGCATTTTTTATAGGTATCTTCGATAAGAGATTGAATCTGCGACAATAGTTCAACCTCATCAAAAAAGTACTCTGTTTCATAGTCTGTATCACTGAATTTATGCAATACAAAGAGACACTTGTCCTGACGGACATAAACACGGAAAATCCATTTATATTGAGAGCCTGCAATATGCATATATGCGTATTGAGAAGTTTTTTTGTATACAACATTTTCTGCATGAATCATATTTTTAATGTAGTCAAGAGTTTCTAATTCCTGTGGAAGAAAAGGAAGTTCTTTTTCTTGAACTGGTTTTACATCGGAAATGTTTTTGTTATCAGATGATATAACATTTTGAAGCCTATCATTTAAAACATCTGTTATATAATCGTTCATAGCAATAATTGTTAATTCGCGAAATTTATCAATAACTGCCTGTGTTTTTGTACCGTTATAAATGTTTTTTATTAAGGCGCGAACAAATTGTTCAGATGGATCAGTAAATTGTTCTGCAATTGCATTTTTGAGTAGCGATGTATATTTTAATTCGGAGGCACTGTCAAGAATGCCTTTCATATCAAAAGACTCTTTGCAGAATTTTCTTAGTTCAAGAACGGTGTCTGGTTTCATATCAAGAAGATTAATTTCAAGGAATGGCGTGAGATCCATCTTATTTGTTTCTTCTAAGTCGGAATAGAATCTATACACAATTCCGTTTGTTAGTATTCCAAATCGAGCCTTTGTTACGGTGAAATATCTGAATAATTGGTTAATATGTTTGGAATTAAGATCGGTATTTACGGATTTCACTTCTATAATCATGATTGGATCACCGTTTTGCATGACAGCATAATCAACTTTTTCACCTTTTTTAGTACCAGTATCAGCCGTATATTCTGGAACAAATTCTAGCGGATTAAAAATATCGTATCCAAGTAAACTGAAAAATGGCAGTACAATAGAAGTTTTAGTTGCTTCCTCAGTGTTTATACTTTCTTTTAACTTTAAAATTCTTGTAGAAAATTCTTTAAGCTGATCTGAAAAATCCATGTTTTTTCCTCCGTGTATCAATAATCAAATATATGATTTTAAGCGTAATTCTATCAAAGCCTGTTCATATCCCAGTAGGCGAGAAAGTTGTTGAGTGGTCAAATCTCTATTTTCCCTAATAATATCATCTGGGATCAAAAGCTCTGACGCAAAGATATTTGCTTCTATCTCTATTTTTGAATTAAGTAAGAGTGTTTTGTTCCGGATAAAATAGCAGTTTTCTTTTCGGTGCATGATAGCATGTCCAAGCTCGTGAGCCATCACAAGTCTTGTTTCATATTCGGATAAGTTCTGATTAAGAAATATATATCTATGATTTTTTAAAAACATATAACAACCAGAGCATCCGATATTTCCAATTTGATATAGTATCCCAAGATGATCTGCTATTTCAAATGGATTTCTTGTATTGAATTTTTTGTAATAATAAGAAACAATTCGTTTAATTTGTTTATTATCCAAAAGAATCATCACCTACTTTTTATTCTTATTTGGATTGTATTTTTCTTTATTGATAAGTTTCAATCGTTTTAGGGCAATTTCTAATTCGTCGCGGAATAAATCCATAGATTCTTCGGATAAATCTTCGCCATCATATGCAGCAGGACCATATTCCTTGTGTGTTAATTTTTCCATGATATTATCAAGATCTTTTTTTATGTCACGATTATCTCGCGCAGATAAGCCGTTTTCTTCAACTAAATCGGATTTGTTAATTCCAAAATAATTTGCCATTAATTCGATTTTATCGATCCGTGGATATGTATTCCCATTTATCCAATCTGTAAAAGTTGTGTATTTAAAACCTAAATCTTTACATATTTGATTGCGGTCTTTACCTTTAAGCTCCATGTAATGTCGAATATTCTTAGCCATTATTTCTTTGTTGCCAAGTCCGCTCATATGTAGACACCTCTTTCTTTATTTAATGTAATTAAATTATATGGTGAAACCGTAAAAAAATCAATATAATTCTGAAAAAATTACGAAAAAACCGTTGACATTACGGTTAAACCGTAGTATATTAATTTCAGACAGAGAGAAAGGAGTGTGATAAAAATATGGCAATTACGCTGAGAAGCGCAAGGGTAAATAAAGGTCTGACACAAGTAAAAGCGGCAGAACTTATTGGAATTACACCAGATACGCTTAGTAATTACGAGAGAGGAAAGTCGTATCCTGATGTTCCGATTATTCAAAGAATGGAACAAGTATATGGTGTGTCTTATAGTGAACTTATTTTTTTACCCACAAATAACGGTTAAACCGTAAAAGCGGAAGGGAGAGTGAGAAGTGACGGAAATCATTTTTATAGTGGTGATCATTATCCTGTTGGTTCTATTTATATCGACCAAACTCGGATTGACTGCATACGTGGCTTGGATGGAAGAGAACCATTATCGCCAGCCATCTGACAAAGATATGCAGAGACTTATCAGATGGTGTGCAAAAAAGTACGTGGAAGATTTATTCGGAAAATCCTAATTGCTGATTTACAATTTTTGTAATTGTTTACGGATTGACGGCGCCAAATCATTTAATTTAAGTAAGGGAGTGAGAAGAATGAATTTATCAGATGGGATCCGAAGTCTGGAAATTGATTTGGATAAGGAGATTTTAAAAATCAATGGACAGAAAGTGACAGATGAAAACATAATTGTCGCGCTTCCGGGACCAGAAGGATACAAGTATAAAAAAGCCTTCAATATGAAAAACGAACAGATTCCCGGAAGCAGAGGAATGATTGATGTTTGTTATTGCGGCACGACTAATGATAATAAGCCTTTATAACAGCGACATAACCTTGATATTTTATGTAATCAATTTCATAGATGGCTTTGCCTAAAACGATATCTCCACAGATATCGGATACTGAGGAAGAACATTTACAACAATAGTAGAAGGGAGGGTGAGAAGAATGGAAGCAAAGACATTAAGTGAATTTAAAACCCGTGAACTTGTCAATGAATTAAAGACCCGTGAAGGTGTTGCTGCTCATAGGGCAGAACCCTATGAAGATAAGGAACTGAAAGTAAATGGTCCTGCCCTTGTGCTTATCATAATAGATTAACGGATTTTTCTGTATGGATAAACATTTTTTATATGAGCGGCGTGGTAACTTCCCTTGGACGCAGCGTTCATAAGTCCGTTATATACGGACTCTGGAACACCAGAATAATCATATATTCCACCGGAATGGAACTGAATGCGTAAGGTGTTTCCGTCATAGCCAACTGCGTAGAGATTTGATGAAACAACAGGAATCATGTTCATGGTTGATATTCTCCTTTCTTATGTACTCGGACGCGGCAACGTCCTGTAAGGAGATTGTACCACAAATGAAATACAGAATAAACTAAAAATGAAGTGTAACAAAGACAACCAATACAGCATTAACTAAAGAAGAGGAGGTACATATATGGAATATCGCAGAGTGATCCAGGAGTTCCCAAATGGTACGAACATCAATCTGATTCCGATTCTGACACCGGAAGAGGAAAAAGCAAGACATCAGCGTTTAAATGATGCAGCTATGGATTTGTTACTTGCACAGGAGAGAGCTCATAAGGAAAAGCAAATGAAAACCGCCACATGAGGTGTGGCTTGGTGGACAAGCAGGAAGGAGGGGAAACCAATGCAGATAAAGGTTAAAAATCAGACGACCCTTACAGATTACTCGGCATTGATGCGTGCAGCATTATATCTGGGCGGGTGCATAACAGATGCACAAGAGGGCGGATTTCACTTTGAAGTCACAAGATGTGAAGCCGGGACTGTGGTAAAGATCACAGAAAAAGAGCCCGAGGGACTAGCACTCCGACGGACTCAAGTAATTAAAAAATAATCACAAGTGCATTATAGCACGATTTGGAGGAAATGAACATGGATAAGAAGAATATTGTAAAAAAATTTATGAAGGATATGGAGCAGCGTCAGAATGAATTTTCAATGGCATTAAGTGACTGTATAGGAGCAGTTGATGCAGCAGATGCGGCAATCAAAGTCGTGGTGATGGAGCAATATTGTGAGATCTTAAAAACGCAGAAACCGAAATATTTTGATCCTACACTATATCAGATCTTAAAGATGATGTCCCAAAAGAGTTCTGGAGAGACGGTGATCGGTACAGAGGAAGAAGTTGCAAAGAGCATGAAAGAGACAAAAGAACGTTATGAGGACAAGCCGGATGATATAGAAAAGATGATATCCGGAATGATGACAGATATTTTCGGAACCATTAGGAAGGAGAGCTAATGTGTAAAGAGTATTTTAAAACATGTCCGTTTTGCGGAGCGCATTTAGATCCTGATGAAAAATGTGATTGTCAGGATAATAAAAATAAAGAAAAAGAAGAGGAGAAAGAAAAACATGAATAACACAACACCGTTAACAGTAAGAATTGAGATTCCAGGATTGGAAATGCTGGCACAGGCACTTTTGAAATTAGCAGATTCAGGCATTATGGGTGCCGTACAGGGAAGTGTGGAAGAGACAGTCCCGGCACAGGAAACAGTGCAGCCACAGAAAACCCCGGTACAGATGGCATCACAGCCCGTTACACCAGTGCAGCAGCCGCAGTCAGCTCCACAACCGATTACATCGGTTCCGCCGGTACAGCAGCCGGTAACACAGCCAACCATTCCAGTACAGCCTGTACCAATGGCAGCGGTTCCGGTACAGGCACAAACCGTACCAGTTGCAAGTGCCCAAGTGCAGCAGCCACAGGTTATTCCAACAACGGAAGTGCCGGTAACAAGAACTTATGATGAACTTGCGGTTGCGGCATCGCAGTTAGTTAATATGGGAAAACAGCAGAGATTATTTGAGATTCTTGCAGGTTTTGGAGTGCAGAGCCTTATGGAGCTTCCAAAAGAAAAGTATGCAGCGTTTGCCGGATGCCTGCAGTCGGAGGGGGTGAAGATGTAATGCCATCGGAACACGCTTTATTATCAGCTTCATCCTCACATAAATGGCTGCACTGCCCGCCATCGGCACGACTGGAAGCGGAAAAGCCGGATCAGACAAGTGAATATGCCAGAGAGGGATCTTTAGCGCATTCGATTTGTGAATTAAAACTGCAAAAAACATTCATTGAAAAGGGTATGACAACAAGACAGTTTAATACCCGGATGAATAAGCTGAAAAAGGATCCCTTATACAAGCCGGAGATGGAAAACAATACGGAGGAATATCTGGATCATATCAAACAGATCGCTTACAGTTTTCCGACGCCACCTATGGTGGTGGCTGAGAAAAGAGTTGATTATTCCAAATGGGCACCGGAAGGGTTCGGAACTAGTGACTGTATTCTGATCGGCGGGGCAGAACTTCATGTTGTTGATTATAAGAACGGAAAAGGTGTTATGGTATCTGCCTATGATAATCCACAGATGAAGTTGTATGCACTGGGAGCATATGACGCCTATGGATTCCTTTTCCCAATCCATAAGGTAGTTTTACATATCGTACAGCCAAACCTGAATAATATCTCATCTTTTGAAATTTCTTTAGAAGAACTGCTTGCATGGGGAGAAAAGATCAAGCCGATCGCACAGCTTGCCTATGAAGGTAAGGGAGAATTTTGTCAGGGGGAATGGTGTGATAAATGCTTTTGCAAGTTAAATGCGACCTGCAGGAAGCGGATGGAAGACAATATGGAAGTGATGAAGGATGCAACAGAAGAGGACACCGGAAAGCCGAAACTGCCCGCTGAGATTTCAAATGAAGAGATCGGTGCAATTTTAAAAAGAGCAATGTTCCTGGAAGCCTGGGTAAAGAAATTAAAAAAATTTGCACTGGATGCTTTGGTAGCCGGAAAAGAAATACCGGGATGGAAGATCATTGAAGGAAGAAGCAACCGTGTAATCAAAGATAAAGATGCAGCAGTTAAAGCGATCCTTGACGCGGAATACGAAGAAGCTGTTATTTACAAACCAAGAGAACTGGTTGCCCTGGGCGAGTTAGAAAAGCTTCTTGGAAAAAAAGATTTTGAAAAATATGTTGGTCCCTATGTGGAAAAACCGCAGGGCGCACCAACACTGGTACCGGAGGATGACAGAAGACCGGCAATGAAGATCAGACCGTCGGCTGAGGAGGCTTTCGGCGGTGAAAATAAATATAACAATACGGAGGTACAGTAAGTATGGCAGTTACAACAGGAAAAGTCAGATTAAGTTATTGTCACGTATGGGAGCCACAGGCGCCTTTAAACGGACAGGGAGAAGCAAAGTACTCGGTTACGATTCTGATCCCGAAAACCGACACAGCAACATTAAATGCGATCTATGCGGAAATGCAGTTAGCAGAGCAGCAGGGTGTCGCTTCTAAATGGAATGGTGTAAAACCACCGATCGTTAAAAATCCATTGTACGATGGTGATGGTGTAAGACCATCGGGGGAACCATTCGGAGACGAGTGCAAAGGTCATATGGTCATAACTGCCTCCGGGAAAAATCAGCCTCAGATTGTGGATCTGCAGGTACAGCCGGTTCTTAACCGTGCAGAAATTTACAGCGGATGTTATGCGAGAGTGAATATTAGCTTTTTTGCATATGCGCAGCAGGGGAGTAAAGGAATTGGATGTGGACTTAACTGTATTCAGAAGATCGAGGATGGCGAGCCCTTATCCGGTGGAGTATCTGCACAGGAAGCATTTGGAGGAAACAATGCCTATGCAGGTGCACAGACTACATATCAGATGCCGCCACAGGGAACATATGGAGGGGCAATGCCACAGCAACAATACGGACAGCCACAGTCGATGCTGGCAGCGCAGCAGATGCCGTATCCACAGATGCAGCCGGCACAGGTAACACCGGGCTATCCGGCACAAAGCCAGATGCCTGGACAGCAGATCGATCCGATCACCGGACAGCCGATGGTTGCCGGTGGTATTATGGGGATTTAACTATGGTACTTCATATTGATCTGGAAACTTTTTCATCTGTTAATCTAAAAAAAGCGGGACTGTATAAATATGTGCAGTCCCCGGATTTTGAAATACTTTTATTTGCATATGCTTATGATAATGATCCGGTTACTGTAATAGATATGGCACAGGGAGAAAAACTTACGGAACAGTTGATCTACGATCTGAAAAATCCGGAAGTGATAAAGATGGCACACAATGCGGCATTTGAGTTTTACTGCTTATCAAAGTTTTATGTCACAAAACTGGAACAGTGGCGGTGCTCCATGGTGCATGCACTATATTGTGGTTATCCGGCTTCTTTGGATGCGGTGGGGGAAGCAATGAACTTTCCGCAGGATAAAAAGAAACTTGGAATCGGCAGATCACTGATTAAGTTTTTTTGTGTTCCGTGTAAGCCGACAAATAAAAATGATCAACGGACAAGAAACTTGCCGAAACATGATCCGGAGCGTTGGAAATTATTTAAGGAATACTGCAGGCAGGATGTTGTAACAGAGCGGACGATAGAGGACGCTCTGTCGTTTTATCCGGTGCCGGAGACAGAATGGGTAAACTGGCGAATCGATCAGTTGATCAATATCAATGGTGTTGCTATGGATATTGACCTGATAAAGGGAGCACTTGCAATTAGTGACAGCATCCGGGATGAATTAGAAGGCAGAGCAAAGGATATTACCGGTCTTGACAATCCAAATAGTGTGGCACAGTTAAAGACCTGGATCGAACAAAATTCTGACCTGGAATTAGATGGACTAAATAAGCAGACCGTTGCAGATATCTTAAGTGATAAATCGGGCACAGAGGCTATTCGGGAGATGCTAAAGATCCGGCAGGAACTTGGAAAAACATCGGTTAAAAAGTATGAAACAATGAAGACGTGCCTTTGTGATGATGGCCGCATCCGTGGTCTGTTACAGTTTTATGGAGCAAACAGAACCGGACGGTGGGCGGGCAGACTGGTACAGGTGCAGAATCTCCCAAGAAACTATATTGGGACACTGGATATCGCAAGAGCACTGGTAAAACACCAACGCACGGAAGCTATCCGGATGATTTATGGGAATGTCCCGGATACATTATCACAGCTTATACGAACAGCGTTTGTTCCAGGAGAAGGATGCCATTTTGCAGTGGCTGATTTTTCTGCCATCGAGGCAAGGGTTATATCATGGTTAGCCGGGGAAAGCTGGAGACTTGAAGTATTTCGTACCCATGGAAAGATATATGAGGCATCTGCATCTGCCATGTTTGGGGTGCCGATTGAATCCATAGCAAAAGGAAAAGAAAATTATCCACTACGATCGAAAGGCAAGATCGCTGAACTTGCACTTGGATATGGTGGAGGTCAGGGTGCGCTTGTTGCAATGGGAGCCTTAAAGATGGGATTGACAGAAGATGAACTTCCGGAGATTGTACAAAGGTGGAGAGGATCTAACCGGCGCATCTATGATTACTGGTATAAGGTTCAAAGAGCGGCGCAGGAGGCGGTTTCTTATGGTGTGATCACTACGTTGGATAAAGGAATTACCTTTAGCAGAGATGCGAATTTCCTTATTATTGGACTGCCAAGCGGGAGAAGTCTTTATTACTGTCATCCGGTTATTGAGAAGAATGAGATGGGCCGGGAAGAAATCTATTATTATGGTTTGAATCAGACAAATAAAAAATGGTCCAAGATTTCTACCTGGGGCGGAAAGCTGACGGAGAATATTGTGCAGGCGGTGGCAAGGGATCTGCTGGCAAATGCAATTTTAAATCTATACAGACAGGGCTATAAGATTAATTTCCATATTCATGATGAGGTCATTTTGGAAGTACCTGATTCAGATGTTGGAAAGACGTTGGAAAATGCGATCGCACTTATGTGTACACTGCCGGCATGGGGCGAAGGACTTCCGCTCAATGCGGATGGCTTCGATCAGGCAGCCTATTACAAAAAAGACTAGAAGGAGGGATTTCAAGTGTTTTTGAATGACAGGCAGATAAGGATATCTACTGGGACAAGCAGAAAGGCGGTAACCTGGGCAGAGCAGAAGCTCTTTTGGTCTGAATTTGTAGCGGGACTTGCAAAACCGGTAAGAACGACAGAGACATTTTCGGAATATAAGGCACTGCCAAAGGCAAAACAGGATGAACTAAAAGATATCGGAGGCTTCGTTGGCGGAACTCTTATTGATGGAAAAAGAAGAAATGATAACGCCGGAATGCGTGATCTTGTAACACTGGATGCAGACTCCATAGAACCGGGCGGTACGGCAAGAATATTGACAGCACTTACATCTCTCGGATGTGCGTATGCCGTTTATTCGACCAGAAAGCATGAAGGTGCCGCCCCGCGTTTAAGAATCATTTTTCCGTTGGATCGAAGCTGCAGCAGTGATGAGTACGAGCCGATCGCAAGAAAGCTGGCAAGCTATATCGACATGAATATCTTTGATCCTACCACGTTTGAGACAGTACGACTTATGTACTGGCCGGGATGCAGCAGTGACAGTGAATTTGTATTTGTTTATGAGGACAAGCCGTTTGTTTCCGCAGACGGCATTCTTGCAATGTATCACGACTGGCATAGCGTATCTGAGTGGCCGGAAGTACCCGGCGCGGCGAAGATAAGAGACCGTTCTGCAAAAAAGCAGGGAGATCCATTAGAGAAAAAGGGTGTTGTAGGGGCTTTCTGCAGGCATTATACCATTGAACAGGCAATGGAAGCATTTATTCCGGGAGAGTACTCGCCCGGCAATGATCCGGATAGGTTTACCTATACCGGAGGATCAACCGTTGGCGGAGCAGTTGTGTATGATGATAAGTTTATCTACAGTCATCATGCCACGGATCCGTGTTCCGGAAAGCTGTGCAATGCCTTTGATATGGTGCGTCTGCACTTGTTTGGCGAGGATGATACAGATGCCATGCCTGACACTCCTGTAACGAATCTGCCGTCATATAAGCACATGTGTGAGTTTGCCGTAGGGATTCCTGAAATAGCTAATGAGATACTGCAGGAGAGGTACAGACAGGCGGCGGAGGCTTTTTCCGGAGATACAGGGACAGATGTGACAATTCCGGACGATTATAGCTGGATGAATAAATTAAAAGTAAATCCGCAGACCTGTAAGCCGCTAAGTACGATCTTGAATGTGCAGTTGATCTTAGAAAATGATGCAAAACTTAGAGAACATATGTATCTGGATGAGTTCAAAAACCGGGTGATCGTTGTGAGTCCATTGCCATGGGATGTTTTTGAGTACCCGTATCAGACAAGGGAATGGACTGATTCTGACGATGCCGGACTGAGAAATTATATGGAAGCTACTTATATGATCACTGGAAAAGAACGCATACTGGATGGTTTTACCATTTGCATGAATACACATAGGAAAAACAAACTAAAGGATTATTTTAAATCACTGAAATGGGATGGAACAGCCAGAGTTGACAGGCTTTTAATTGATTATTTTGGTGCGGAGGATAATGCTTTTTCAAGAGAATCTATCCGGAAATGTCTTATGGCAGCGGTTGCCAGGGTACTGTATCCGGGGTGCAAATTTGATAATATGCTGATTCTGTCGGGCAGACAGGGGATCGGGAAAAGTACTTTTTTTTCACTTTTGGGGAAAGAATGGTATTCGGATTCTTTAAGTACTTTTGAGGGGAAAGATGCGGCAGAGCTGTTGCAGGGGTTCTGGATCGTGGAAGCCGGAGAACTTACAGGGTTAAATCGCTCTGAGATGAATGATGTAAAGCAGTTTTTGAGTAAACGGGAAGATATCTACCGGGAACCCTATGGAAGGCGTACATCCAGTTATCCGCGGCGCTGTATTATCGTCGGAACCACGAATGACAAGGAATTTTTAAAGGATGTGACCGGAAACAGGCGCTTTTGGCCGATTGATCTGGAAGTCCAGAAGCCGGTAAAAAATATTTTTAAAGAACTGCCTTCGGAGGTGGATCAGATATGGGCGGAATGTCTTTTTTACGTGAGCCAGGGAGAAAACCTGCTGTTATCGGAAGAAGCTTTAAAACTGGCAGAGGAGAGTCAGGGACGGCATAGGGAGGTAAACCCCAAAGAAGGTCTGATACTGGAGTTTTTGGATCGTCCGATTACAAAGGACTGGTACAGAAAAGATATCAATGAACGCAGGGATCTGATGATCAGTGATTTTAAAGTACCTGAGGGACAGGAATGCTATAGAGATCGTGTATGTGCGGCGGAGATATATGCAGAGTGCTTTAAGAATTTTAATATTGGCATGATGAAGCGGTTGGAGTCAATGGAAATAAATAACATTCTGAAAGGACTCCCAGGATGGGAACCGATGAAGTATCCTATGAGATTTGGAAAAGGATATGGAATGCAGAGAGGATACATGAGAATTAAGTAAATATACAAAAACCGCATACAACAAATACAAAGACTACAAAGAAAAAATTATGGATAACTACAAAGACAACATAAAAACTACATTCAATGTTGCAGTGGGAAAGTCCAAAAATAAAGGGTTATATAATGATTACTACAATGACTACAAAATATATAAATAAATATATATAACAAGGGTAATAGAGGGATATATACCCCTGCACACGGACATGTACATACGCGTGCGTACGCAGGCGCGCGATTGTAACTCAATTCGTGTTATATGTCAATACCAAAATGCAAATAATTTGAGAAGGAAAAGAAGGAATACGGGATGAGTGAGAGAGAGTTGGAAAAGATGTTTCGTCTGGCGGTAAAAGCGGCGGGCGGCTGTGCATACAAGTTTGTTTCACCGGGGATGAGCGGTGTGCCGGATCGACTGGTGGTGCTTCCGGATAACTGTATTGGTTTTGTGGAGCTAAAGGCACCGGGAAAGAAGTCGAGACCGGAACAGTGTTATCAGCAGCGCAGATTGGAGAACATGGGATGCTACGTCGCAGTACTGGATGATCCGGATAGGATAGGGCAGATCATACAGGAGATCCGGGAATACGGCATAGCGGACGAGGATATTTTAAGGACTATCCGGAAGGCAGGTGGGATAGTATGAAATTTGAACCACACGATTATCAGCGTTACTGCATTATGAGGGGAATCCAGCAGCCGGAGCTGATGTTATTTCTGGATATGGGGCTTGGGAAAACCGTTGTGACACTGACTATCATAAATGATTTGAAGTATAACCGGTTCCTGATCCGGAAATGCCTGGTGATAGCACCAAAGAAAGTTGCCGAAGATACCTGGACCAGAGAGCAGTCAAAATGGGATCATCTGCATCTGTTAAAGGTTGTACCGGTACTGGGAAATCAGAAAAAGAGAATCAAGGCACTCAATTCTCCCGGGGATATTTATGTGACGAATCGTGAAAATGTACCGTGGCTTGTGGAGTATTACCAGAACGACTGGCCATTTGACTGTGTTGTGATCGATGAGATGAGCAGCTTTAAGAGTCATCAGGCAAAACGGTTTAAGGCATTAAAAGCGATCCGGTCCCATATCAACAGGATCATCGGTCTTACCGGAACACCCGCACCGAACGGACTGATGGATCTATGGGCACAGATCTATCTTCTGGACGGGGGAAAACGGTTAGGGAGAACAATTACAGAATACAGAAATGATTATTTTATGCCGGCATCCCGGAATGCTACAACGATATTTTCCTATGCACCCCTTCCGGGAGCAGAGGAGATCATCAGAGAGCGGATCAGGGATATCTGCATCAGCCTGCAGGCAAAGGATTATCTGAAACTTCCGGAAAAGATCATGAATACCAGATACATAAAACTGGACGATAAAGCGCAGAAAGCCTATAACGTCCTGGAAAAGCAAAGGATACTTGAAATGCAGGATGAGGTCATTGATGCAGGAAGTGCCGGAATACTTGCCGGGAAATTGTTACAGCTTGCAAATGGAGCGGTTTATGTCAATACTGATCCGGAAAATCCAAAGCAGCGTGAAGTTGTAGAAGTGCACGATAATAAGCTGGAGGCATTTTTAGAAATTGTGGAGGCAGAGGCGGGAAAACATATGTTAGTGTTTTATAATTTTCAGCACGATCTTACACGAATCCGGCGTGTACTTGATAAAAAATGCAGAACACTGCGGGTAAGGGAATTGAAGAACAACGATGATATCGCAGACTGGAATTCCGGAAAAATAGATATCCTTTTAGCACACCCGGCAAGCACGGCATATGGGTTGAATCTTCAGGACGGCGGGAATGTGGTTGTATGGTTTGGACTCAATTGGAGCCTGGAACTATATCAGCAGGCGAATGCAAGGCTTTACCGTCAGGGACAGAAGCTTCCGGTGTATATACATCATCTGGTCGTAGCAGGAAGTGTGGATGAAGATGTTATGGCAGCATTAGAGCAAAAGGATGACTGTCAGAACGCATTGTTAGAATCTTTAAAGGCACGAGTTGAGAGGTACAAAGAGGCAAGACAGGAGGTATAAAAAGTATGTTTGATTTCAACAATCCGGAAATGGTAACCAGTAAATTAAAAGAGTTAAGAGAAAGAAATATTTCGCATATGTCATATGCAAAATTATGCGAGTTACAGGGAGATTATGACGCCACAAAAGAAGAACAGGGTGCAATTGATAAATATTTCAAAGACTTTTGCGAAAAGGGCTATAACGATGACAAAGACATATTCAGTGACGAAAAGTGTTATTTCCATTGGGGACTTAGACACGGAAATATGGTTACAAATGACAATGGCATGGATAGAAGGTATTATCACTATCTTACCATTCGTGGAGAAAAAAGAAGAATTGAAATGTTATTGCAGTACCATCCCGATGTATATGAAATTGATGGATAGTGATGTGAAATGGAAAGTTCCGGCTTGTATAATCTTTATATTTTAGAGTAAACGAGAAAGAGAGGATTGGAGGAAGAAGATATGTTTTGTTCAGAATACGAGATGACGGAATGCGGTACAAAATTATGTTGCCATGATTGTGATAATGAGAAATGCGAAAAAAGATGCACAATCGAAAAAGCAGGATGTGATTGCTTATGCGAATCAGAGCCAGTTCCGTTTGATGAAAGATACACTGAAACACAGATAAACTGACTTTTAACCGAGAAAGAGGGGGATGGTCATCTCATGAAAAATATAATAATGGATTTCGGTCTCTATTATGAAATTGCCAAAAAGAAAATCAAATTAAAACTATGGTCAGCCGAGTACTCAAAAGGATATTTATATTTTTTCCTGAACAATGTCGCAGATGTGACGGAAGAACAGTATAACGAGTACTCAAAGATGATCGATGAACTTTGAGAAAGAGAGGGGAAACAATGTGTAATTGCATGGATGAGATATTGGAAAAAATGTGTGGGATGGAAAACATCGAACAGGTATTACCACCTATCGAGGTTATATCCGAAAGAGCATACTTAGAATTTACAGTAAAAGAAAAAGGTAAGAAGAGAGAGCGGAAGATGCCGGTATTACTGTCACGGTGCCCGTTCTGTGGCGAGCCGTATGATGAGAAAAAGAAATCTTGATGGAGGTAGATCATGAAAAGGAAACTTATAACAGCCATCATAGCTGTAGCACTCCTGATTGCCGGATGCAGTGATACAGCAAATGTCAGTGCGGGACAGGAAAACACAATGGTACTGGTGGAAAGTGGACAAGAATATCTTATTTATGCAGATAATGACACAGGAGTGATGTATTTATATATCACAATAAGTACGGGCGGCGGTCTTACCGTTATACTCAATGCAGATGGTACACCGAAGATCTGGCAGGGAGAGGAATAGGAGGAAAAGGATTGACAGAAACAGAACAGAAAAAGGAATATTTAAAAGAATATGAAAAAGCAGTGCGCCAGATGAAACGCAGTGAGGAAAAGATCACAGAAATGCGTTTAAGCAAGATCATGCCATCCACAGGCAATGATGGTATGCCACACGCACACAACAACACCGATCTATCCGGTTATGCCGCACTGCTGGATGAAGAGGAAAGACGGTACATGAAAGCCAGATACCACAGAATCAAGCTGTGCAGGGAGATCACGGATAAGATAGAGCGCATGGATAATGAAGATGAAAAGGATGTGCTGATGTATCGTTACATAAGGCTGATGAAGTGGGAAGATATCTGTGTGAAGATAAATAAAAGCTGGAAACAGACACATCGAATCCATGCGAGAGCACTGAATAATTTTATAGTGTAAATTGCAAAAGGACATAGAATGACACACAAAAAATATGATATTGTTATACTAACCGAAAGGTTCAAAGGGAGATTGCGGCAGTAGTCTCTCTTTTTTCGTACTCACTACTTAAGCGGCTCCATGAAACCCAGGGGAGCCGCGACCTCCGTATGAATGGGGAGATTAGAATGAATAAAGAAAGATACAGTGATCCGACAGCCGAACAGGCGATTGCGCATGTGATGAGGGAATATAGGGAAAAGAAAAAGCAGGAAGGTGGCAGCAGTGGCAAGGAGTCCGAACGAAAAGGCAGAGAAAGCCCGAAAACTATACAAAAAAGGAATGAAGCTGGTTGAGATTGCAAGTCAACTAGACGTTCCTCCCGGTACGGTTCGAAGATGGAAAAGTACATACCATTGGGATGGCGAGCATCAAAGCGAGCGTTCGGAAAAGAAAAGCGAACGTTCGGAAAACAAAAAGAGCGTTAGAAAAAAGGCTGTAGCTGATGAAGTCAAGCAGGTAATGCAGAACACCGAATTGACCGATAAACAACAGCTTTTTTGCATACATTACATCCGGTGTTTCAACGCTACTAAGGCATATCAGAAAGCGTATGGAGTTGATTATGCAACGGCTCTGGTGAATGGTTCGCGAATGCTAGGAAATGCTAGGATAAAAGATGAAATCTTGCGGTTAAAGCAGGATCGACTCAACAGGGAGTTCCTGAGTGAGTCTGACATCTTCCAAAAGTACATGGATATTGCCTTTGCTGATATGACTGATTTTGTAGAATTTGGAAACGGAACGTTTACAGATCCGGAGACGGATGAAGAAGTTCAATACAGCTATGTGAATTTAAAAGACAGTAAAGCTGTAGACGGAACATTAATTTCAGAGGTTTCCAAAGGGAAAGACGGTGCAAAGATTAAACTTGCCGACCGTATGAAAGCCTTGCAGTGGATTTCAGACCACATGGATCTTGCTACCGAGAAGCAGAAAGCTGAGATTGCACTGTTGAAAGCCAAAGTCCAGACTGATGATGGAGAGGAAAGTGTAGATGATGGATTCCTGGATGCGCTGAACGGAACCGCGGCAGAGGATTGGGACAATGAAGAAGATTAAGCGGATTTTCAAATTCAAGCCGTTTTCCCAGAAACAGCGCATGGTGTTGAACTGGTGGTGTGATGCTTCCCCTGTAAAAGACATGGATGGCATCATAGCGGACGGAGCAATCCGATCCGGCAAGACAGTCAGTATGTCGCTATCGTTTATCATGTGGGCGATGAGCTCATTTAATGGTGAAAATTTTGCCATGTGCGGCAAGACGATAGGCTCTTTCCGGAGAAATGTACTGTCTGGATTGAAAATGATGCTTTGCAGCCGTGGTTATACCGTGGCAGATCACAGAGCGGATAATCTGGTTATCATCACAAAAGGAGATGTGACCAATTATTTTTATATATTCGGCGGTAAGGATGAGCGGTCGCAGGATCTCATTCAGGGTATTACCTTGGCTGGGGTCTTTTTTGATGAAGTTGCGTTGATGCCAGAAAGCTTCGTAAACCAGGCAACAGGGCGATGTTCTATTGATGGTTCAAAGTATTGGTTCAACTGCAACCCGGATGGACCATATCACTGGTTTAAGACGGACTGGATTGATAAGAGAAAAGAAAAACACCTGTTGTATCTCCATTTTACCATGGATGATAACCCCAGCCTGTCAGAAAAGATCAAAGAACGATACCGCAGTATGTATACTGGTGTATTCTACCGTCGGTATATTCTTGGACACTGGGCAATGGCAGAGGGTATGATTTATGACATGTTCGATACTGCCAAGCATGTGCTTTCCAATCTGTCAAACCTGGTCAATACAAATTACTATGTGTCCTGTGATTATGGTACACAAAATGCCACAGTATTCCTGCTGTGGTGTAAAGAACGTTCCGGGCGGTGGGTGTGCTGCCGTGAGTATTACTATTCCGGCCGTGATGAAGAAAGGCAGAAAACAGATACAGAGTATGCAGATGATTTAGAGCAGTGGCTTGATGGAATAAAGCCGGTAAAGATTATCATTGATCCGTCCGCAGCGTCATTTATCGCAGAATTGAAAAAGCGTGGTTATGCAATTAAGAAAGCAAAAAACGCTGTGTTGGATGGCATCCGGTTTGTAGCGTCGTTGTTAAACGAAGGTAAGATTGCAATCAGTGACCAGTGCCCGAACACGATCAAAGAATTTGGTTCATACATTTGGGATCAGAAAGCATCGGAGCATGGCGAGGATAAACCGGTAAAACAGCACGATCATGCAATGGATGCACTGCGGTACTTCTGTTATA
>ERZ772937.351-NODE-351-length-40458-cov-28.201891_pt1 | contig 40458 bp, 37 predicted proteins | sample MGYA00512113_ERZ772937 | MGnify/ENA primary metagenome ERZ772937 (study PRJEB29015, sample SAMEA2737649) | human gut metagenome | biome: human gut; feature: human-associated habitat; material: faeces | place: China | collected 2012 ... | reverse complement strand
GCAAAGTAACGGAAGAGTGGATGGCTTTACAATGTGTACTTTATCGGATGCTTACGGAATAGTGATAAATTTATTTCAGAACTCATGTTATTAATTGCTGAAAAACACCTACCTTTGTTCTATCAATAATAGACGTTATATAGAATAAGGTTTAGGGTACTGATAACCAATAGCCCTATTCCTTATTCTTTATAAGTTCTGATGATAACTAAAAATATACAAATGAAAGCAACCATAATAGAAATAGAAAGCCAACGACTTAGTGATTTTTGTTACTATCACGGTGGAATTCGTGTCGCTGACGAATGGCTTGATGCTGAAGGAAAGACGTTAAGATTTCTAACACAAGATAAGAAGCACTCTTCGTATGAATACTATTCCTATGTTTATATATCAAAGGAAATAGGAAGGTCTCGCCCATTTGATTTTATGTTCGGAAATAATGAAAGTACAGTAGCTACATGTAAAGATGAAGAGGGAGATGAGTGCTTTATATTATGCAAACATCCCAAATTGGGACAAGTAGTTGAATTTGAAAAAGAAGGCTTTTACCCCTATGACAACAATCCTGAGCCCAATCGTTGGGGTAGAAATTATGATGACTGAAATTTTTATAACCCCCAATCATAATAACCGATTTGGGGATTATAAATCTATAGTCTCTTTATAGTAATAAATTCAGGCGCTGAAGAATAGCTCCTGACTGCCTAATTTAATAAGGCAACATAATGTATCTTTCCCTCTCGTATTTTCAAAAATAAATCCACTTGTATTAGGCTTCGTCATTCGAAGTTCTAAGACAAGTAGATAAATTTGTATATAGGTGATTTTCTACCTGTTACGTATTCTCTATGGAAACAGGTAGTTCTTTTACTAAATATCACCTTATATGGTAAGAGTTTTTACTTATCCATAATTTCTACAATCGGAACAGTTTTCTCCATTTCACTACGCGAGATGTATTTGTAAGTACCTACTTGCATTACACGTTTGTCTGATGGAACATCTATTTTTTGATTATCATAATATGAAATTTCTTTATCAGCAAGGAATAAAACAATCATTCCTATATTAGAAATATCTTCTACCGTTGCCAATGCACTCCCATCTGGAAGTACTTGCATAATCTCAAAGGAATGGACATTAATTTCTTGCTGTGGCTTTTCAAACATAACGACATTATTGTCAGATGGCGTTCCGTTTGTATTTCCTAATGCTACAAAGAAAAAGAATGCAAAAGTAAGAATGATACCCGTTATGATACCACCTAAATAGATTAAAATAGATTTTTTACGTGAGTTCATAAATATTTTAGATTTTAGTTGTTTTGGTTCTTTTTAATTTACCGGAAAATAGGAACAATAAAAGGATTTTCTTTTGGTCATTCATATCAAGATAAGCAAAACGTCGTTGTATTTCGGATACGTGCATCAACTAATTTGCCTTTCTCACGTTTGACAAACCATTTAATGAGTTTAGCTATAGGACGATTGTGCATACAATTACAGCTTACTATTTAACGAATGAAATGCAAAGCAGCAATAATAATGATACCAGCAATAATAATCCAACGATTGATGTTAATTGCTTTCGTCGTAGCTTCAGAAGAAGTCGCTAATTCATTTTGCAAATTCTTAGTCTCGTTAATTATATTATCAGTTGAACTTTTAATGGTATTGCATGAAGTCTGTATACAATTAATTATATTGGTAATTGCATCAACTTTTGTTTCAATAGATTTTATCTTTGGAGAAATATCATCTATTAACTTTTTCAGCTCCTGATTCCATTGATTCAACTTCGTAGTAATGCTATCAGCATGTTCCTTAATATTTGAGGGAAGGTCATCAACATTTTGACTGATTGATGCAATGGCATTATCTTGCCCCTTTTGAGATTCTTTCAAATCTTTGGAAATGTCAAAAAGAAACTTTTTAATGGTTTGAATCTCTTTTGTGGTTGATTTTATCTCTTCACGAAGAGCGCTAAGTTCTTCGACCCTTTCAGATAGCAAGTTATTCTGCTCGGTAAATTCTTGCAAAGAAGCATCGACTGAAGATGTGAAACTAGACGTAATATTCTCGCAAGCAGAGGTCATTTTACCCACTGACTTCTGCACTTCTTCTGAAATTCCAACCTGTGCTCCTTCTAATTGTTTCTCCCACTCTTTGATTTCTTTAACAAGAGAATTGATTGAAGCGACATAACCAGCAACGGCATTTTGCAGTCCTTCACTTGCTTGAACAGTGTTTTCAACTTGTTTTCTTGCAGAATCAAGTTGCTTTAGGTTCTGTTCTAACCTTTCCAAAGTAGCGTTAATATCGTATGTCATTTTGATATAATTATTTTAGATATTTCTTTGTTATTTCATTTAACTTATCCTCATGGACAAACAGTGTTATCGTTTTCTTACCATCGTCAACCAAGTTCTGCTTGATAAACTTATCATCTTTACGAACTTTGGCTTTTAGATAAGATGTAAAAGTGTCAATGTCACTCCAAACCTGCTTATTATCCCTATTATACAAAGTCATAAAGCCTTCGATATAATTGTTGTAAGCATTATTTTTCAGTGTCTGGTTATTCCCTGCGCCTAAAAAAGTAATGCAATAAGCGAGCAAAAGCTGCAAAGCAGCATTATCAGGATGTGCTCTCAGACAAAGTAAGGTCGCGCCATACAGATGTTTGACATTATCCACTTCACTGCCAGAGTTATCATTAACAGGGTCAATTATTTCAATATACTTCTTAACGACATCGAATCCATCTTTTCCCTCTATATCTGTATCATACTTCAGGGAATAAGGCTTTCCATTAACTTCATAGCCGGTTCGCGCATACTTAGAGTTGAAGTACAGATGAATAAACTCCTTCAGCCATTCATCGTTACCATTTGCTTGACGTTCTATGATACTGTCCTCACATGCTATACACATGTCCTCGATGGCACGATAACGCTTCTTTTCAAGGTTTTCATACACAAAGGCTGTTAAATAGCCCAGGCAACGGTCTAAATAATTACGCCCTGGCTGTTTGTCAATTTCATCCACCTTCTTCTGAGCTTGCTCCAAAGAATAATACTTACGGAAGAAATCCAACATATACTGTTTGAACTCTTCATCAGTTCGTTTGTGGATTTTAAGTTCGTATGTTTGTGACAGATAATCAATAGTCACATCATCTACAAGCCCTATGCAGCACATTCTGTATATTGCTTTATCTGTATCATCTTTATCTCTTTTCTTACAAAAAGCCATTCGTAGCCTTTTATAGATGCTTTTATTTGCATGATTGCGAAGCCATCTAGTATCACCTGAGCATTTGGCTATCTTAGCTATCAACTCATTGAAATCACCAATTTTTTTCAAATCCAACTTTCCGTATCTGTCCTCATTGATATTTTGCCATCCCTGTTCCTCAGATATAGCAAGAATTTCCTTTTTGATTGAGGCTTCAAAACCTTCAGGATCTTGTTGAACATTATTCTCCCAAGAAACAACAACACTTGCATTGCCGTCTTCGTCAGCATGTGCCATTGCCTGATATATACCCTCTGTGATATTGTCTTCTCCCTCCAAAGGGCGCATAAGTGTCTTAGGAGAATAATCTTCATATGATTGGAGTATCTGGATCAAACAATTAGATATATACGAGCATAATGAATATTCAAAACCTAGATAATTATAAGTCGGGCGTAGGCTGTCGAGGAAGATATAACCATATTGTTTGTTATTATCTTCTTCCGAAACGATTTTAACTGCATTTTTTCTTGTATCTATTTTTAAGCACACATCCTCGTTTCCTGCTTCGTCTCTCAACTTTGCCTGAATCTCTGTTAGAAGTGTAGGCTTAGCATTGATTATTCTATCAGTGAGTTCAACAAGAATGACCTTCTCCTTGAATAGACCACGGAACGAGTTATTATGGAACCACAAGTTAATGTCCTTGTCTATGTTCTCCAGAAATCCTTGCTTTCTGATAATATCAAGAATCTTATCTGTCTGTTCTTTGGTACAGTTATTATATTTGCACAATGCAGGAATATCATCTGCAAGAACAAACTTATTTATATATCGTTCAAGCCATGTTGGGTCTTCATCCCCCATCAAATATCGAATATCATTTATTTTATCTATAGTAAATTCAATGAATTCTGTCGGATCATATAAAACATAAGATATGGCATGCTTCTTATCACGACCACAACGACCTGCCTCTTGAACATAACTTTCAATGGATGAAGGGTGATTTATATGAATTGTATATCTGATATTTGGCTTATCTATACCCATACCGAACGCTTTAGTGGCCACCATCAGATTTTGGTCATTTTCATTAAATGACTTCATATCACCAGAAGGCTTGTCACCGCCAACAAACGTACCCATCGACAATTCCGGCTCATGCTCTCGCAATTCAGTGGAGATACCAGTCCTGGTACCCCAAACATTATCTTCTACACCGAAAGTTCCATGTGCATGTGGACAGAATACTATTCCAGCATTTTTATAGTGTTGTTCACTATCTGCCGAATAGAAATCCTCTGCTGAAAAATCCTCTATATGAGCAACCCTTGATTTCTCAGTCTCATGCTGATTGACTTGCACTATATCTGAAGGTATTTCATGCAGTAGCTCATACATCTTATTCTTTTTTGCTGTTGCTACAACATCTTTAAGTTCCCAATCTGATTTTGCTTTAAGCAAGAACTGCTCATTAGGTTCTCTCAATTCATCAAAATTAGAAAAGACCTCAATAATACGATATGTTAGTTCAGGACGTGAATCAGACTCAGGACGTACAATTGTTTCACTGTCAATAGTAAGGTTTCCACCAAGAGTCAATTCACGCTCAACGTCTGCAAGAACATCAAACGATGCTGTAGCCGTCAAACCTATAATAGACAATGGACGACCTGATTTCGTATTCATGAAATTTATCATGTTTCGTCCAAGGTGGAGATAAGAAGTACGGAAATCATGTCCCCATTCAGATACGCAATGAACCTCATCAATAATGCCATAAGAGAAATACACATGATTCTTCTCTGTCATTGTAAGCAAACTTGAACGAAAATTCTCCATCATAAATCTTTCCGGAGAAAGGAGCATGAACAAGACAGAACCATTTTGAAGAAGATTCAGTTTTTTAGCCTTCTCTTTGGCATTCATTCCACTATTAACACATTCACAAGCATCAATTCGTGCTTCGCGCAACCCTCGAACCTGGTCAACCATAAGTGAAACGAGAGGGTCAACAATTATAGAAACGCCAGGTTGTAAAATGCATGATAACTGATATGTCAAAGACTTACCGCCACCAGTAGGAAGTAATCCTATTGTAGTTTTATCAGCTAAAGCATGGCTAAGAATAGGCAACTGCCCAGGACGGAAAGATGGCTTGCGGAAAATATCACGCAAGAAATATGTAAGGACATCTTCCCTTTCCTTTATATTTACATAAGACCCTGTGCCATCTTTTGTAACCAATGGAGGATATTGTATATTGTCTGCAGCGCAGATTGTTCGCTCACGTTTCTTGTAATGAGAAGAACGGATAAGATAGACAGTATCTGCATCGACATTCAAAGGAAGGGCATCAATGTTGTCTCTAAGTAACATTGATATATCCAAGCATAGGTCAAAATGTCCTTCTGGCATTTGAATAGCGACACGGTTTCCCAAATGCAATGGAGATTTTTTGAATTCTTCTGTTGATATGATCTGAAGCTTTATCTCCGGCAGTCTATCTGATGAAGCTGCTAATTCACAAATATACCTATATTTTTCAGCAAGGTCCTTTATAGCCAATGCAGAACATGGAATGTCACGTTCTACAATGGCAATATTCCATACATCGCTATCAAGACTAAGAGCACCGGACATCATTGCCTCCACCAACATTCGCTCTACTCGTGCAATTGCCATTGGTGCAAGAACTATTTGCAAGGTGTCCAACCAATTTCCAGACAGAGCCTTTTTGTAATTAGCCTTTATAATCTGTAAGTAGTCAACTGAAGCAGCGTCACTTTCCCAATTTTGCATGAACGCCATATTATTCAGTTGTTCAATCCGATATGTATCCCAGCCTCCATTGAGAGCCATTCGGTCACGTCGTTCATCGTTAATTCTACTGAAAATATTAGAATGATAACGCAGACCGTCCATCTCTAGAATGAAGCCGGTTCTTGCATCACCATAAGGAATTTCCAATGCAAAATCTACTCGTTGGTCTTTGCTGAATCTTCTATCAGGAATATCTACAATTGATGAAAGATTACGTTGTGGTTCAAAAACTTGAATCAGATATTCACTTTGAGAACCGTTCAAGTATTTTTCGATAAAATCTTTCTCAAAGGAACTGCCAAGCATATCTCCATTATAGAACTCTACATTAAAACGAGGATCTATAATATGCAGGGCTTCATAAATGTCCTGTACCGAAACATTATGATTGGATTTATAATCAAGTATCGCTCCTTCTTTTGGCTTGGTTGAAATATGAAATAACTCAGCAAAAGTATTCTCTAATAGCAATGGAGCCTTTGTTGGCAAACCTCTTGATATAATATTTGCCAAGACTGCAAGTTTGGAGTCTGTATTTGAATTATAAGAAAGAGGTATATTTGATTTGACATCGAAAGCAGAAAGAGAACGATAAAGTTCTTCAGCATTATCTGCCTTATCAGATTTGCTATATTCCTCTGCGACAGCATCAAGAACAAATCCTGCAAAGAACTGTTCTTTCTTATGTGAATCTTCAATACGTTTACGAATATTCTCAACGGTCTCAATGCGGTCGAAATGTTTGAAGAATATACGCATTGAGATTGTCCAGTCACCCTGCCATGTCCCACGTTCCTTATTCATCGTGGCATACATAATGTCAGGTGCTGTGGCAGCTACGAATTCATCAACACGTCTGTTATTACTGTAATAAGGACCGACGCACACAAAATAGTTATCACTTCCGAATAGCTGTTGGAACAAGTGAATGAATCGTGCAAGGTCAAAGGCTTCTACATCGAGAATATTACTGAAAAGATGTACTTTCCTAATATTCGATTTCTTGAAATCTTCCGGACTCAAAGAGTCAAAATCCTTAGTAATGGACTTTACAAAATATGCAGAATTAAAACTTTCAATAACCTGGGTTGCTCTTTCGACAGCAGCAGTAGAAGGCTCTACCAAGCAAAAATTCTTGATATTAGGTGATATATTCTTTGAATGTAGAAAATCCAATAAGCATACAGAGGCTGTTCCTTGACCGCACCCCCAATCGTAAATCTCCACTTCTTCTGAGAAGATTTCAGAAATATCAGGAATGCAGCCAAAAGCAGCATCAAGCTTCGCTTTATGCATTTTACCGAAGCTATGTAGATACATATTTAAATGGTCTTCATCATCTAATATGCCTTTACCTCGTTCTAAATCCTGATACAGCTTATTACGACTCGTTCGATCAGTAGGAAGAAGAGCCAATGCTGCATCCCTCATACCGACAAACGAGATATTTCTGTTTCTTCTGAATATATCTATAAAATTTGGCATAATTATTTTCCCGTTATTGTATCAGCATTTTTATTCTGTTGATGACGTTTCCAATTCTCTAAAGCTAAATGCTTAGTAGTATTTGCATAGCAGTATTCACATAGATGTGGACAAGTGTTATATTCACCAATATCTTTAGCTGCCATACATCCACACAGGGCTCTTTGTCCTGGATCTTTCTTGTGAGCACTTAGGAAGAATTGATTGTGTGGCAGAATAATTGCGCCATCAGGTAATGATGGTGAATCTTCAAACAATGACGGTGCTGGCATCTGCTGAATTTTAACCTTCATAAAATCCATAAGAACCTTATCGTCCCACGCCAAGCGAGTTATTAAATCTCCATCTATACATCTATTATGAGCTATTCCATATCTATCAATATCTATATGCTCTCCGCAAGTGGCAAGCTGGAAATTCCAGTTTCTTTCGATATTCATTTTTGATAATTTCATAGCAAACTCCTCCATTTGTGCAGTTTCCCACTCATGATATGGAATGCCATTCTTTTCAAGATTCAATTTAACTTTTTTGTAAAGCTTGATGTCAGCATACGAAAACACCAATTTCTCCGTATATCCTTTGAGCTGGTCACCAATCTTCTCAACTTTACTAATAAGGTCATCTATAGTAATATCATCTGTAAGAATCATCGGATCGAAACGCCAAACAACAGCGTCCGCTCCAAGTTTATCAGATAACATTTTGAATGTCTCAATGCGATTTAAAAGTGAAGGTACTTTCTCCAATCCCTCCTTCTCATAATCATTCAATGTGTATTGTATATAGCACCTTATATTTCTTTCTTTGAGATAATCAAGATATGGAAGAAGCGGACGAGGATTCTTTGACCAAAAAACTATAAAGCGAGTTTTATCATACGATACATAAGACTTCACGCCATTAAATGGGTTGGTCCATGCTGAGTAACCTTTCTTTAAGCGGTCAAAAAACCAATCGGCATAGAATGCAGGAATATCCGTACTTCTACTTGCCGACACGATGATAGGAGCCTGCGCTTTCACAGGCTTCCCATCAACAATTATGTCTGTATGTTCCCAAGATGCCATATTACTAAAAATCAAGATCTTCTTCTGTCAATACTTTATTGTTAAGGTAATCCAGTACCTTTTTATGTAATTCAAGCCCCTTTTCTATAATTGTTTGGCTTGTTTGGTTTTGACCAAAGAAACCATTGGAAATTTTATTGTTCAAATCCGAGAATCTTTCGTTTAACATATCCACACTTAGAAGCCGAGGGTTCTTCAAAAGATCCACATATTCCATTTTATAAATAGCGTCCCTTGATTCGAACGGATGAAGATTCATACTGAAAATATCAAAACCACCCCCTGGGTTAATTGCCGATAAAACCGTATATCCAAATGCTTCGTCATTCAACATCATCAGTAAAATGCGGTTTTTATATAAGTTGACATCGTTACCATTCTTTTCAATTGCCTTACTAAGGAAAAGATATGCAATGCTTGCAAGTTGTTGCTTGTCATCTATATCAGAAACAGTTCCATACGACAAAAAAATCATGAAAGCCGTGCCAAAGGAACCTTCATCTTGGATTTTTTTTAGTTGCTCGGGAGCTCTTTGGAAGGAACGCCACGCCTTAAATAAAGGATGATAGGTATCGTCACCATCCCTTCCTGCCCTAAGATTGGATAGTGCTTCTTTTACGAGTGTTTCTGTTTCTGTCAGTTTATTGGACTCAGGTGCATTTGTAATATACGAATTGGTCTTAGCTGTTGAAGAAGATGCAGATTTTGTCATATACTCCAATCTAATGTTTCTGTCGTACATATGCAAAACACATTTCTCTACTTGTCCGTTTTTATAATAAACTACAAAACCATAGTCGCTGTAATCTACTTCTTGCCAACCGAAAGGAGATCGTGCCTCAATAGGGAAACCACGCAATTCTACCATGTCTGCCGATTTTGTTACAACCTTCATAGGTTTGTCTGACATGTTCGGCTTACCCAGGTCATCATTGTATATCTTTACGATGTAACCAACGCCGGGGTCTAGCTTGTAACCAAGGCAACCATCAGTATTCTTTACCAAGCTGACAGTACGAATACACTCCTGTAAACCCATAACAGGAGTGTCGTTTTCATAACGCTGATGACAATTGGAACGAAATGTAAAAGGCTGTATTGACTCTTTCTGTTCACGTTCTGCTTTCAGTTTGGCTTGACGTTCAAGTTCTTTACGACGGTTCTCTTCCAACCTACGTTCTCTTTCACGTGCAATACGCTCTTCCTCCAACTTTTGTTGGCGAGCTTGCTCTTCAGCGCGACGGCGTTCTTGTTCTTCCTTTTCACGCTTCTTTTTGAAATAATTAAAAGGCCACATATCGATAATATTTTAATTAATATAGTATTCCACATTGATGTTCAAATAAAGTCTTTCGTTATATTCCATGAAATGAAGCCTTGCCATTCGATAAGGAACACATTACTCTACTGATTATTCTTCCACACAAAGGCACTCAGCAGTTTATCCATTTGCGACATGGCATAGAGTGGGCAGATTTGTACGTGACGTACTGCATTATTATCCTTGACATCCTGATACTCAAAACTTCCATAGTTCTCCATTGAGCATCTAAGAGCATTGTCCAAATGCTTTTCGTTCATAAACAGCCAAAGGCTCTTCATTCCGCCTTGCATTCCCGCCTTCACCTCGATGGGAACAACTTGCTGCTTATATGTTACAAGATAATCAATCTCTGCAGAGGAATTTTTCGCCATTCTAAGCCAGTAAAACAAGTCATGGCGGATGTTCGGAGTTTTGTAGTGCAGTATTTCCAGTCCTGCAACCATTTCTGCCATTGGTCCTTTGTTTGCCAATTCTGAAACATCAGATGTTAGGATTTGGGTTGTCAGCTCACTTACATCACCGGTCGTCATATTCAGCAGACGCAACATCAAACCAGTGTCGAGCAAAAGCATCTTACGATAGGAATAATCAGCCTCACTTCCTAAAGGTACGCCATTGGCTGACGTATGTGTGACAGGAATCAGTATGCCTGCAAGAATAAGCATTTCAAGGGCTTTCTTCACTTCTGAAGTACTATAACTGCCGCCGACCTGAGAATAGACAAACTTTTTAGTGGCTTGAACGGCTGCACTACGCATGGTCAGGCGCAAAAGCATAGGATCAACACGCTTCTTATATTTCGGAAAATCGTCTTCATAGGTAACGACAATATCATCCTGCACCTCCTGGCAAGCCAGATAGTCGTGGGTCTCCACCCATTTGCTCACGGCTTCAGGCATTCCGCCAACAAGCATGAAAGTACGGAGTAGCCCCACCAACTTTTCATATAGAGGAGCTGGCAGTGGTGCTGATGACGTAGCTTGATTCCGCGCCTCAATAAGCAAATTCTCGCCATTAGCAAGCAGGAACTCATCGAACGTCATCGGAAACATAAACATCGAGTGAATCCTGCCGACACCAAATGTTGGCAGTTCTTCAAGTGCGAACTCTAACAAAGAGCCTGCAGCTATCACATGAAGTTCGGGCATGTCCTCTTTGAAAAATCGGAGTGACATGATGGCTTCGGGACAAGCCTGAATCTCATCAAGAAACAGAAGTGTGCTTCCTGGTTCTATCGGCTTACCGGCAATAGCCGCCATTTGTGGAACAATTCGTTTCACATCAATATCGCCTTGAAATAGCTGCTTATATGAAGGTTGCCGTTCAAAGTTCACCTCCACAAAGCTCTTGAACTTCTGACTCAGATGACGAACTGCTGTTGACTTTCCTACTTGACGCGCACCTCTTAACAGCAAAGGTTTATGTGAAGACCTTTGTGACCATTCCAGCAAATATCCGTCTATCATTCTTGGATAATACATAACTCTAAGATACTTTATAATTTGTCTGTAAAGGTACAAAATTAAAATTATCCAAGGAAATATTTCTCAATAAATTTCAAAAATACAAGGTATTATTTAAGTATCATTGAATATTTTCCCATCTAATAAAATCGTTAAAAATCAACTTTTCCAATCATTTTCGATATTCATCTGATTTTGTCTTGAGACATCAATTCCCAACATTTAAGTTGTAGTATGAAAAACATTTCCATGTTAGCCCACATAAAAAAGGTATGCAAGGAAAATCCAAGCATACCTTCTCGACAAATTTTTAAATATGAGATTTAAATTTTAATGAAAGTCTCAAGACTTTTTAGCTTATACAAAAAACAACTTCTATCATTCAGTAAGCATGACTACCGCAAAGCGGTTTGAGTCATTGACCTTATATTTATCTATTCCACCAAAGCTATGCAGATGAATGAGACTTTCGGATACCCCTTTATCCACAAGAATTTGAGCAATATATCTGGCACGACGCTGGGCAAGTTCCTGATTGATGGACTGTGTACCAGTGGCGCTGTCAGCTGCCCCGGATATAGCCACTTTTAAATTATGTGCCTTGGATATTTTTGCAATGTCATCAAGGTTCACGATCTGGGATTCATCTACAAGCCTGTCAGAATTTAGCTGGAAGAAGAAGTATACTGGTACACCCACTGTAATCTTGGAATGACCTGAAATTGCAAGTGAGTCCAATGCGTTATTACTCTCAGACATAAGATTATCAGATATATTCTGACCGGCAGACAAAAGTGAGTCTGACTGGCAGTTCCCAGTCTGTGCATGCGCATCCACAAGACCGATTTCAGCATCATTAGCCGAGTTTTCAGCTATACCGTCAATACCTGATTTGCTTTCTGGTGAGCCAGACTTTTTCCCGGACAACCGTGCTCTTAGTGAGTTAAGCCCACTATAGTTATTCTTGGGATAAACTGTCTGTACCTCTTTGTCTCCAGACAATTTTTTCTGCAATCGTATATTCTCATCCTTCATATAGGAAATGTAATCCTTGAGATAAGCATTCTGCTCGATATAAGGTGTTGCATCAACCACACGCTTCCATCCAGCTTTGCCGAATGTAATGGAGAGGCCAGCAGAGACGGTAAGCATATTATCCTTGAATTTTATAGAGCTACCCATGTTGTCAAAGTTCTGGGCTGTAGTCAGTCCGCTAACGCCGGCAACAAGCTTTACCCTGTTGCCAATTCTGTAACCTATCTCCAAACCATAGGTAAATGCGAACGGACGGCTGCCATCGGAACCACTGCCACATGAACAAGGATCAGACCAGTCCGCATTATGAACCATACCCACTCCCACATAAGGAACAATATCCCAAAGAGAGAGTCCGTACTCATTCTGACGGAGTCCGGAAGTCAGATTGTACATCAAGTCTGCGTGATAAAACTGATACTTCATAGATTTGAACTCAGCGTTCTTGAACGTCAGTCCCTGAAAACCTACACATCCACCGATTGCGGGTGTGAACCACTTCCCAACGCCGACCTGCAAGGCTGGTGTTATTCGATCGAACACATCACCGCAACCAATGGGTGATCCGAGAAAAGCTGAAGCCCCGCCCTTAATTTCTATAAACCAATTTCTACCCCAGTTGGCTGCTTCGCTTACATTCTTCAGATATGTAGGATTCATAGGCAAGAGCATCTGCTCCTGACTGAAAGTATTCTGCTTATAAATGCTGTCAGCATTATGATGGGTGTTACTTGCAGAGATTGTCATCGTAGCAAGACATCCCGTTAAAAACATAAGAATATTCTTTCTCATATAGTTTGTACTTTAATTGTTGATACTGTCATAAGCCAAAAGGCTTACCATTACATTCTCTTCTTCCGGTTGACAGATGGCGCACACATCTTGCGTGCCATTACCAGACACCTACGCGCCCACTCACGGTCATCATCTTCGGGACGTCTTCCCCAACCAGTAGAGGGACCACCGCCACCTCCGTGAGTCTGGGCGATGGTTGTAGCATCGTCCACATATCCGCACACAAGGTTCAAGGCAACCATGACAACATGATTCCCCTGTTCTGCCAGTTGACTGAGCAGTGTATCGTCAAACAAGGATTTTGTTTCCTCCGGCAGATGGTGATAGCGGGATGTGAACTCCTGTGACATTGTGTCAAGCATTGCACCGTTCAAGTGATAGCTCATGTTGTGAGCCCATGAAAGTTCAGACTGATTGGCCTTGTCTTCCAGTTCCCTGGCCTGCTGCTCGATGTTAGCCTTATCCTCACGAAGAGCTTCAAGCAACCGGTTAGTCTCATCAAGTTTCTTTTCCTTGTCTGCCAGTTTAGCTTCGACCTGAGCCTTCTGGTATTCGAGACTTTGAATCTTGCGTGCAATCTCTGCACTGATACTCTCGCTGTTGGCCTGCATTTCCCGAAGAGGACGAAGTTCATCTTCAAGACGGTCTTTCTCCGTATTCAGATTATCAATCATGGTCGTAAATGACTTCTGTTTCTTCTGGGCTATTGCCAGTTCCTCGTTCAGTGACTTCAGCAACTTCCTGTTGTTCTCCAACTGGGCTTCAAGTGTCACACAGGCATTGGCCAGCCATCGTCGGTATTCCTCTGTAGAGCGATGCCTCGCACCAGATTCTACAACCGACACCCCTCTTGTAAGCCCCCATTTCTCATTGACCTTTGCAAGCTCGTCGTGAAGGGCAAGCATATAATTCTTAAACTCCAGACGGTTCTGTCCATGGAAAATCTGCTTGAAAGCAAACTTGCCGTTCTGGTCTATCGGCAGTAGAGCACAGTGAACATGCGGGTTCTTCTCGTCACAGTGGACTATAAAGGAAATGATGTTTTCCTCTCCATATTTATCTGCCACGAAGCGATAAATGTCACGAGCCCATTCTTCTATTTCCGGCATACGCCGTACATGCCCGTTACCTCCTTTACTCTCAAAGTCAACTTCCTGATTGCCGAAGGCCAGCTCACGCATACGGTCGGTTGAGCCTCCGAATATGAAGTTGACCACTGTCCGGAAACGTGGCTCGGCTAGTCCTTCATTCGGATCCTTGATGCCACGTGACGCAAGGTTTTCTGCCATGCGTTTTGTCAGCGGACGCCTCTCGTCTATCGGTGTGACTATGCCACCTTTTTGTACCTCGAAATTAAGATGTTCACGGCTGCGGTCATAGTTACCCTCACGCATAGCCTGCTCCCATCCTTTATCCGTCCAGGCACGTAACTCCTCATTGCTCGTCTGTGAGAGCCCTTTGGAAGTCTTTATATCCATGACTTGTTTTGATGTAGTACCCATAATGACAATTTTATTTTTTGCGTTATTCTGAGCCTTTTTTCAGTCTCCTTTGCGGTCATACGCACACTTAGAAAACTGACCCAGCTTGCTGTTTATATGGTCAGCCATCCTGCCGCTTCATAGCGGTCGGGGTATTAGGCTTCCCGAGACTGTAAAAAAGTGGCACGTGCAAGCACGCTGCCTGTCGTTGCATCTATCCGTTAGCGGGACAAAGACGAAGTGTACAAAAGCGTATGACATGCCGTGCATCGTTAATAAGGCGTTTAATCCGTTCCGTTTTCAATAGAGGAAGTGCCCCCAGGCTTATCATCCGTTCTGTCCTCTACGGGGCTTAAATCAGGACGAGGAGGGTCATCGTAATAAGATGAACCGGGGTCAGATACGTAGTATTCAAATATGCAGTCAAGGAGAATAACTTCTGCCTTCGTATAACGGGATACGGTTTCTGCCATATAACCCGGCTTTCTGTTTTCACGTATCGCCACAGCCAGAATGCCAAGGACTTCTATTACTTTCTGCCAGTCCCATACATGGTCTTTTCCAAAGAGAAGGCCGATGGAATCCGACAGTTCTTCAGGCATTTCCTTCTCCATTTTCAATACTTGTAATATAGACTTTGCCAACGAGTCAAATACCTGATTCTGCTGTTTGAGAACATGGCGGGCAGGTCTGCCCCCGTCGTTTTCCATTACCGCAAGTTCCATCACCTTGTTGAAATAACAATTATATGATTGGGCCACCTGACCGGCAGTGTTGCGTCCTTTAATGAACCGTACAAACTGAAGTGCGTTGAAGTCCAATATATCAGACGGTGTCTCAACAAAGAGAGAAAGGCGTTGTTCCTGGCTTACGGAAAACACATAACTTTTTGAATACTGCTCCATGGTGAGATGGCCCAAGTTAGCAAGACCGGTCAGGAACTGACGGACTGTAGCACGTTGCCATTGCCACTTCCGGGCAAGTTCAGATATGGTAGCAACAAACTGGCCGGGAAGTAATTTCAGATTTCCTACTGCAACGGATGTGGAATATGATACTGATGTCGCTCTGGTGAGCAGATCACAATAGGCTTCCAGTTTACTGTAACGGTCCTCTGATTTAGGCTTCAGATACTCCAACAGGGAGCGGTCTATGCCCTGTGGGTCATTCAATTCAGGAGAAGAATTGTTTTTATTGTTAGTCATTTGCGTCATTTTTAGATTACATTTAAAAAGTGGGAAAAAAGCAAGCAAGGAATATATATTCCACATGTAAGTGGCATTAATAGTAGTTCTTCATTATCCAGTCCATCTGGCTTTTAAAACTGTCGCAGTCTTCAAGTACGCTTTTCTGCTGAAGGACTCTTTCAGACGGATAAAAGACAGCTGCCACACTTAGCAGAAAAAAAAGCTGGAACACACTGTTCATATAAGGGGTGGCATAGCATAGCATTGTTACCAGGAGTGTGATAAGCCAAAGCCGTTTTCTCTCATGTAGAAGATGAAGGGTACTATCGGCAATCCTTCTGTTCAAAAGTGCCAGCGTCAGGATGCATGACAGTCCAACTGCCAGATTGGACTCTGTCATACAACAGCACCAGTTGATGAAGATGAGTGTAAGCATCATAATACTTAAATAAAATTTTCTTGCACTGTCAAATACTACCATCCTCCACATGAAGCTTTGCATGCAGCGGTACGGTTTTTTATATAAGCAAAAGAATGCCAGAAGTAGCAGGAACGGGAACAAAAAACGGATGATGGTTAATGTATGTATCATAGTGAATTCATTTAGTTATTTGTATTCTCAACGTGTTCCTGCTCTTTTCTCTGGATTGACTCCAACCGTTCAGCTATGCGCCTGTTCAACCGGACATTATAGCTGAACGATTTCTGGTCAATAGTGGGGTCTTTTGAAAGTTCTTCATCCGTTTCGATGAGAAGATTCAGATAAGAATCCAAATTGGAATCGTGATTCCTTTTCTCATCTCCTATGGCATAATCATCAGTCAATGAAGTCACCTTTTCCAACGTATCAGGGTCAATATCATCGGCCAGGTCATAGGCCCTTTTAATGCTTCTCATAACCATCAGGCAAGAGAATATGAGGAAACACAGTATAGCCTTGATTATTATATTCAGGTCAAATACCATCATCGCCAGTACAGCCAGCAGGATGACAGTAAAATAAAAAACATAAATTTTCCTGTTAGTATTCATAATCGTCAAGTTCAAGTTTTATTATACCGAAAGAAGCTTTCTCTATAATGTATTCGACATCACGCAAAGTGAGCGCATCATGCTTAATCCGTTCAGAGGCTGAAGGGTCTTTTTTGCAGAGAGCCAACAGACCCATGTTCAAATCGTATTCATTGATGTTCCAGGTACAGGACCTCTTGAAACAGTAATGTTCCCTGTAGCTTTTCAAAGTGATAGCTTTAAACAGCAGCGGCTTCAGCATTCCATCCTGAAGTATTCGCATCTCTACCAGTTTTTCTGTACCGATAACCTTTATCCATGTCCTGTTTTTCTGTATGATGTCTGCAATGAGGTAATACGTTTTCCTGTTCATTCAAAGTCCGCAGTTGAAGTCATTCATTATCTGGACATGCTCTCGCTTTTCTATGAATTTTCCACGACGTTCATGTAGTCGCAAATCTTCAAAAATGTCAGCAGACATAACCTCAATGGAATTGTAGATGGTAACATATAACTCATGGATAAGACCGTCCGTATGTGTCTTGCAGTTTATCTTGAACATACGTTCCGTCACCGGATAACAGTAGGCGCAGCATTCATGTCCGTATGCGGTAGCGGATGATGGCACTATGTGGTAAAGAATGGCAAGATCCGCATTCATCTCAAACATGTCCAAAACCTTTTCGAGAGGCTGAGGTTCGTGTACTTCATAAGGAAGTACGGCATAATCTTCGTAAGTCTTGATTTCCCCAAGCCAGTAATTATCAATAATGGCTGGCAACAATATGGGACCGGATGATCTGAATTTTAAAATAGCTTCCTGTAACATGATATTTATATGATTAGATGGTTGATATGTATAATCGAATTAGCTGATTCGGTATTTTTGTGGTCACATCCCGATCGATTAAGTGTTTGCTGTCTAATCTGGAAATGATAGCCGGATAATCCTTTGCCATATCCGTCATAAGCCGAATCTGTTCCGGTGTCAGCATTGTTATGGCAAGGGCATCTATCGAGAGATAAGGTTGTAACATCATCCACAAGTAAGCATTGGCATATTGCGAATCCTTTACTATACCACGTTTCAGTTTCTCATGACAGACTTTGGCATTCAGAAGCAGACGGCGACCTGTCCTCATGGACATATAGGTAATAGTTTCATCTGCCTTGATTTTACCATTTGATGCTTCCTTATAAATGCTGTCACAAATATTGGCCGTCATATCAGTAATATCCGCCATACCCAAAGCTGAGCACTCGTCAATGGAAGCAAGAAAGCTTCGGAAGAAGAAGTCTTCCATACGGATAAATCGAAGAAGCGCATCTTCTGAGTGTACCCCATGTAATTTATATGAAAGCAGAAACTCTGAGTAATCGGCAAGTAAGTCTCTAATATTCCCGGTATATACAGGAATGCTGTCCAATGAGGAAAAGAATACTGTTGCATGTCGCTTTAATGAGTCAAGTTCCTTATCCTGACCATAGATAGAAGTATGAAGTTTAACATATGCCACATCGCTTAGAGTAAAGTTGTCCGCAAGCTCCATCAACCTCGTGCGAATGGAATCCGTTATACTGTCAAACCTCATGGTCAGACCGGCATGAGCCGTAAACGAAGGGTCTTTCTGAATAAATTTGTAGACTGTGTCTGAGCATTCATACCACAGATTGATAAATGAGGCAAGTTGCTCGGCATTGCACGTTTCCTGTGATCTGACAGTCTTATAAAGATTATCGTATTCATTCAGAGCTTCATCAGAGGACTCAAAATCATATTTCTCATGATTGTTGCATGAGTAAAACAAGAGTACAGAGCATAAAAAAATCAAGTGAAAGATTAAACTCATTTGAGTATTTTTTCTTTCACTTGATTTACTTTCTTTCACTTGTTTTCCTGAACCTGCGTCAGACATACCAATCAAACCGCTACTACAGTGATTCTGACCGATTAAATTTCTATATATCATTGGCATAATTTTGTTTGTTATGTGGCAAATGTACAGATAAAATTCCACATTGTCAGTATAAAATATTCAGTTTATACTAATTTATATTTCATACTCATAATAGTATGATTTATAATACATATCTATTGATAATAAGAAGTTGTTAAAAAAGAAGTCGATTATAAAATCTGTCATATCAGTATGATTACCAATATGAATATAATTTATACCTTTGCATCAGAGTCGTGTTCATTATACTCTTGGAGAATTATCATACTATATATTTTTCAAGACAAGATAAGACAACTGTTTGATTATCAGTCAAAACCTTTATAATATGGCAAAGATAGGTTACATCATGGCAATATCCCAGTATGACAAACTGGAAGAAGACAGGGAGTGGATGAATAACTTCGGATGTATACGCATTATTGAGGAGTGCGATGAGAACGAACGCAACAGACCGCTTTGGAAGCAACTCATGGTTGCCCTGCAAAGGGGAGATGAACTTGTTATCCCTAAATTTTCAAATGCCATCCGTGGCAGTCGAGAACTGGCTACATTCCTGGAATTTTGCCGGGTAAAAGCTATTCGCGTCATAAGCATACACGACCGGATTGATTCCAAGAACCAGCTTTTTCCTGAAACCAAGCCATCGGATGTGCTGGAAATGATGGGTGCCTTACCTGAAGAAGTACTTGCTTTGAGAAAGACTGCCGAGCATGTGGTGAACCTGCAGGCGAAAATGATTGCATCATTACCGAAGGTTTCTTCCACAAAATTACAAAAGCTCGACAGAGAAAAGACAGTCATCAATCTGTATGCAGCCGGTCATCCTATAGATGAGATATGGAGAGCAAGCGGCTTCAAAAGCAGAAGTTCTGTGTTCCGTATTCTGAACAAGCATGGCATCAAACTCAATAGAGGGAACCATTCTGGACCTATCAAAAAGAAAAATGAAGAGGATACATCGAAAGATGTGAATAAAAGCTGATTATAATGAAAAAGATACTTTTCCTTCACGGATTCTTTGCCACAGGAAGTTGTCCGATGGCAGTTGCTCTGAAAGAAGCATTTGAAAATCATGCCTCCGTCTTAACACCCGACCTTCCGCTTCATCCCAAGGAGGCATTAAAACAGGTACGCTCCATCATTGAACAGGAATCGCCCGACCTGCTGCTGGGTAACAGCTGCGGATCTTTTCTTGCGCAGATTCTCGCCCCGATAGTCGGCATCCCGGCATTGCTTGGCAATCCGCACTTTGAGATGACGAAATTCTTAAAAGAAAGAATCGGTGAGCATCAGTACAAAGCTCCACGCAAGGACGGCAATCAGACACTAGTCATTGATGAAGCTTTAATCGAGGAGTTTGCCGAACTCGAAAAGATTCAGTTTGACTGCTGTAATCCGTATTACAGAGACCGTGTCTGGGGACTATTCGGCGAACAGGACGGACTGGCTCACTATGAGCCCATGTTCATGGGACATTACAACAATTCCCATCATTTCCCGGGTGCGCATACTCCTACAGAACAGGAAGTGAAGACCTGGTATGCACCCTTGGCCATGAAGATGCTGATGGAGTTTCCTAAGAAAGAAGAAAGATATTTCCGTCATTTCAAGGGTGGTACCTATAAATATATCCATTCCGCTTTTGACAGTGAAACTCAGGAGCGGATGGTTGTATATCAGGCTCTCTATGGAGAAAAATCCTATTGGGTCAGACCGGAAAAGATGTTTTTCGAGACTATAGAAAGAGATGGAAGAAGCTTTTCAAGGTTTACGGAAATAGACATCTGAGTGTTTAAGGTTTATCCGCATAGCCGCTATAACCGTAAGACTGCAACGAGTAAAGGAACAGAAGACCATCCCTGTGGCTCCTGTTCCTTTGTTCTTATCACTCAATTTCCGACGTAATGAAATCAATGTGGCCAGCAAATATATCATCGGCATCAATCTCATGTTCATTGCCCCGGTCGTTTTTCTCATCTCCTATGATGGTTATTCTTCCATCATTGCTAACCCTCACTGCAAGGATTACCACATCACAAGGCTCATCATAGTCATACGCTGCCACTATCGGGCAATCACCCTCAAAGTGCCATTCATAGCCATCGGCAACCTTCTCACCATATTGGCGAATTGCAGAAACAAGCTCTTCCTGTTCGCGATGCTTTACCTCCTGCACACTATCATAGATTGAGAAGTTCTTCAACTTAGTTTCCCGCTGTTCATGAACTTCCTTGCCATTCTCTTCGTCTATGCCGAATTCATGAAACTGCACCGGAACATAATCTGCAGGAACTGCCATCCATGAAATGTTATTCAAGGAGTAGTCGTGCTCTACAAGGAAAAGTTCAACGTCCTCTCCAACCATATTCTCCGGAACGTTCAAAACATCTATACGGGCATTTGCGCAATCCATAACAATAATCTTCATAGTTGTCCAAATTTTAAGTTATACATTAGTTTTCATCGTAAAGTCTTGATAAGAAAGACTGCAGTTCTTCGTCCTTTATCCCTTTGAGGGCACAAGGTCTGAAAGTCCTGTCCTGTTCAATCTTCAATAAGCCAAGTCCGTACTTACTCGCATCGTAAGTGACATCGGCCATCTCTGTTGCTGACATATAGCCGTACTCTGTTTCCTGCAAGCCCACCACAATACCATATAGGGTGAAATCATCTCCTTCGGGCTGTCCTTCCATAATATACCAACGGATATTGCCAAGGTGAAACACTGCGATGCAAAGTGCATCCTTTCCTTTTGCGTCCTGTGAATACAGGGGATAATCACTCAGAGCCTCTCTCAGTTCTGCGGTCATCAGACGATTGTTGAATTTTGTTGCTGTCATAATATGTGAATTATTTATTTCCCTTTTGTTACAACCTTTCAGCTGTGTGTCGGGAAGATTTTTCTGCATCAGAAGTTTGGAGAAGGCAAATAAGGCAAGAATGGCGTGAAGAATACTCTTTAAGTGCCTGTCACTTAAAGGAAGATTGTTCACCAGACACGTCTTGCAGTTTGACAGATCCAAGATAACTTCGCTGAAAAATTTTCCTCTGACACGACAGCGGATGTGCTTAAAGGCAGACATATAACAGGTGAAAATCAGTCCGGAACTGCATGTAAGAGTGAGATATGGGCTGTATATAACTGATAAGCAATAACAATATTCAAGAATTTTAGATGATTCTCGTTATCTTTGTATCGTTTTCCGGAAATATAATGAGTACAGAGCCATTACGACAATATATAGCCATAGATCTGAAATCATTCTATGCTTCAGTGGAATGTGTTGAACGGGGATTGGACCCGCTCGACACATGCCTTGTCGTGGCCGATGCTTCACGAACGGAAAAGACCATCTGCCTGGCTGTTTCACCGGCATTAAAGGAGTATGGTACCGGGGGCCGTCCTCGCTTATTCGAGGTGATTGAGAAAGTCAGTTTAGCAAACAGACAGCGTGGTAATGCTGGAAAATCCTATTCAAAGAAGGAACTGGACAGCAATAAAAGCCTTGCCATTGACTATGTAGTGGCTCCTCCCCGTATGGCTCACTACATAGAATACAGTACAAGAATCTACGACATCTACCTGAAGTATATCAGTCCGGATGACATCCACGTGTATTCCATCGACGAGGTCTTCATAGATGCTACCACCTATCTTGCAACTTACAGGATGACTGCTCATGAGCTGGCGATGAAAATAATCCGTCATGTCCTTTCGGAAACAGGCATTACAGCTACGGCAGGAATAGGTACCAACATGTATCTGTGCAAGGTAGCCATGGACATTGTGGCCAAGAAGATGCCGCCCGACGAGAACGGTGTACGCATTGCCGAGCTGGATGAAATGTCTTACCGCAGGATGCTTTGGGAGCACACGCCTCTCACTGACTTCTGGCGAGTAGGCAAAGGCATTGCCAACCGCCTGGCTCAGTACAATATCCTGACGATGGGTGATGTGGCCAGATGCTCTATTGAACATGAGGGATTCCTGTACCAGATGTTTGGAGTCAATGCTGAACTGCTTATTGACCATGCCTGGGGATGGGAACCTGTTACCATGGAGTATGTGAAAGCCTATCGGCCTGAAAGCAAGTCATTGAGCTCAGGACAGGTACTTCAGTCGGCTTACACTACAGATATGGCCCGTAATGTGTTACTCGAAATGGCCGACAGTGTGTCGCTCGACCTTGTGGACAAGAGGCTGCTCACCGACCAGTTGGTGCTTACCGTGGGATACGACATCGAATCGTTGACCAACCCTTCAATTAGGGAGAAGTACCATGGTAAGATTACAACCGACCATTACGGCAGACAGGTGCCGATCCATGCTCATGGCACCATCAATATCGAGGAGCCGACTTCGGCAGGCAGCATCATCTCCGAAAAGGTGGCTGAGCTGTACGACCGAATAGTGAATCCTGTCCTACTCGTGCGCCGTATTAACATGTCAGTGAATCACCTCATCCATGAGGAGCAGTATAAAAAACAGCCTAAAATCGTTCAGCTCGATCTTTTTACTGACCCCGAAGAGTCAGAAAAACAGCGGAAAGCTGACGAGGAAAAGGCTGAGAAGGAACGCAGACGTCAGGAAGCTATCCTGAGTATAAAGAAGAAATTTGGGAAGAATGCTATCCTGAAAGGCATCAACTATGCCGATGGAGCTACCCAAAAAGAACGTAACCAACAGATTGGAGGACATCATGAGTAAATATGACGACATAATCAACCTGCCACATCATGTTTCAAAGAACAGGACACCTATGTCCATGGAGAACCGTGCCGCCCAGTTTGCCCCGTTTGCCGCTCTCACAGGACATGATGAAGCGTTAGCCGAAACAGCAAGGCTGACTACTCCCAAGAAGCTCCTTTCTGATGATGAGAAGGCAAGTCTTACAAGAAAACTCACCCGCGTCATTGAACAGATTCCGGGACAGGAAGAATACACTTTCGTGTATTTCGTACCTGATACTCAAAAAGATGGAGGCAAATATGTGTCAATAACAGGCACAGCCAAGAAATACGAAGAGGTGACAAGAGCACTCACGTTATCGGACGGGAAAGTACTTCTGATTGACAATATTCTGTCTATCAAAAGACATGGTACTCCGGAGTTATAACGGGTTATACCGAAGTTTCGTTCACCAAAATACGCAAAGACCCGGCAAGGATAAAAACCTATCCCTGCAATGAAAGCGTGATTGTCCTGTAGAAGCTGATGGCAAGACCGCTCCTACTCACCTGTACTTGACTTATATATCAGGATTGCTATCTGTCTCTTCTGAAATCGTTCCGTTCATCTCCATTCCACCATACTTCCAAAATGTAGAAGAAAAAACGGAACACGAAAAAGACAATAATAGTATCAAAAAGTTCATTCATACTCGTTCCATTTAAAATCAATACACATTAATAATCGGGATGCCCCTCGCTCGTGCCTTTTTAACGGTGTAGTATGTTCCCCCTTTCTCACGGCCATCATAATAGGCAATGAGATATGAAGCATTCTCAACCATAAACTTGTCCCGGTCAAGGAAGCACCTCGGATAATAGTAGTCACTGAGCACAATTACCTTATCAGCCAGTTCAAGCAACCGTCTATAAACTCTTTTATCATAGATATTATATCTCTCTGCCTGGCCTTCAAACGGTATGGCTGCAGTCAGAGATATTCCGGGCAAATCACACTTCAGCGATTGTACCAACTGTGCTGCCATCAGATCTATTCCCAAAGCAAATCCGGAAATGAAATTCCTGATGCCATGGTCATAGGCTTCGGATATTGCTGAGGTAAGGCGTTCCTGAATAAATTCCCTTTGGGAAAAGTCATAGAACCGATGTCCTGTAAAAGCAGCTGAGACTGTCCTGTCAAATTTCAAATCATTCATAATTGTCATTTTAGTACGTATTTATAGCTTGTTTTGGCAAGGAAGATGCCGTTGGTCACATGAGCTCCGGCCTGTTCTAATTGGGAGACATAGGCATTAAAGGATGCACCCGTTGTGACTACATCATCCCAAATGCAGACCTCCTTGTTCTTGAAGAAATCAGCATCAATCTCAATGTTGTTCTGCTCATTTATCCGTTTGGCACGCTCTTCCTTTTTTATCTTTGTTCCATGGACTGCAGTACGTTCACCGATGACACTCACATGAGAGAACCCGTCAATGGCTCCGGAAAACTTGCATACAAGCTCGGAAAAATGTCTGTTTCTCATTTCGTTACGTTCCGGACTACTTGCAGGGATGCACGAGAATACCACATTGCATATCTTACGGCCAAACTTCTTTACAAGGAACTTTGCCACGCATTTGGCCACCTCCAGGTGGTTGCGGCCATCCTTGTAGTCATAGACAATCTGACGGTCAAAAACTGCGTCCATTCCTATGTTCTTGATGCGTGAAGGAAAATATCGCAAGAAACTAATCAGTTCCTTGTCTTCCTGACCTTTGATGTAAACATTCACTGTGTTCATACTGCACTCTGATTTTGTTTCCCTTTTGTTAAGTCCTTTCGGACTGTGATCGGGAAGTTTTTTCTGTTTTACAAAGTGCAGACAAACCAATACAGCAAGTCTTCAGTGGACAATACTCTTTTCAAGGAAAAGGAAGATTGTTTACCAGGAACGACTTGCCAATTTGGTAATGGATGCATCAACTTTACAGAAAAAAGTTCTCAGAATCACAAGTAGGAATGAAAACACAATGGTTAAAATACTAGTATATAGGAACTTTATAACTGAATACAATCATTATAACTGTCGGGTGGGAAATGTCTCGCATCGCCAACAGCAAGTACGGTATCAAGGAGCTCTCCACTATCTTTGATAGCGGAATGCTCTTACCGTACCTTTGACAGAGGGGCGTTCTGGATATAGTCGATCCACTCGACCATGGACAGAATACTTCTATGGCAAACTGTTAGCGGATGCGGACATTGGTGTGGGCGAAGATTACAGAAAAGAAAACTCTAAGATTATAAAAGTCAAGGGAAGAGTCAGCTTATAATGAAGTAAGAGCATAGCATTACAACTGTTGGGTGGGAAATGTCCTGCAACGCCAACAGCAAGTACGGTATCAAGGAGCTCTCCACTATCTTTGATAGCGGAATGCTCTTACCGTACCTTTGACAGAGGGGCGTTCTGGATATAGTCGATCCACTCGACCATGGACAGAATACTTCTATGGCAAACTGTTAGCGGATGCGGACATTGGTGTGGGCGAAGATTACAGAAAAGAAAACTCTAAGATTATAAAAGTCAAGGGAAGAGTCAGCTTATAATGAAGTAAGAGCATAGCATTACAACTGTTGGGTGGGAAATGTCCTGCAACGCCAACAGCAAGTACGGCATGAGAGAGCTCTCTGCTATCTTTGATAGCGGAATGCTCTTGCCGTACCTTTGACAGAGGGGTGTTCCGGATATAGTCGATCCACTCGACCATGGACAGAAGACCTCTATGACAAACTGTTAGCGAATGCGGACATTGGTGTGGGCGAAGATTACAGAAAAGAAAACTCTATGATTACAAAAGCCAATGGAAGCGTCAGCTGATAAAGAAGTAAGAGTATAGCATTACAACTGTCGGGTGGGATATGTCTCGCATCGCCAACAGCAAGTACGGCATTAAGGAGCTCTCCACTATCTTTGATAGCGGAATGCTCTTGCCGTACTTTTGACAGAGGGGTGTTCCGGATATAGTCGATTCACTCGACCATGGACAGAATATCTCTATGGCAAACTGTTAGCGGATGCGGACATTGGTGTGGGCGAAGATTACAGAAAAGAAAACTCTAAGATTATAACAATCAATGGAAGCGTTAGCTGATAAAAAATTAATAGCATAGCATTACAACTGTCGGGTGGGAAATGTTCTGCACCGCCAACAGCAAGTACGGCATTAAGGAGCTCTCCACTATCTTTGATAGCGGAATGCTCTTGCCGTACTTTTAACAGAGGGGTATTCTGGATATAGTCGATCCACTTGACCATGGACAGAATATCTCTATGGCAAACTGTTAGCGGATGCAGACATTGGTATGGGCGAAGAGTAAAAAAGTTCTATAAACAACGTTACAGATTCAAACATATATCAGAACTGGCAAAATCATATAAACAGGAATTTTGGCTATGGAATAACAACCAACAACTTTTCAAGGAATATATTCACTACTTTCCAACCTGGAATGTAAGTATTAAAAGAGAAGTTCAGATGTCGGCAGACTCAATTACGAAACAGTCCACACTGAGATTTCCCAGTATGGACTGTTTGATAACGACTATATCAGTCTATGTCATAACCTATCACACAATCATCATTGATAAGCAGATAATAATAACCGTTGCCACAATTTCGGTATTCCTTGCTGAAACCGGCTATCATATCACCATTCTCTCGCGGCTCGCACCAAAGTGTCCCGTCATAACCGCAAAAGTCGAACCTATAGCTTGAATACTTCTCTTTCTTTTTGAAGGCTTCCCTGAAGCATGCCATCACCATGTAGCCGCAATACTTCTCGATGGTGCTCAATCTGATACATTTCCCGTCAATACCTGTTCCTGTGGTTATATGGTTCTCGTAAAGGGATTTTGTCAAATCCGCATCTGCAATCCTGCGCAACCAATCATTTGTATGTGTGGCAAGTCTGGCAAGTTTCTGGTATTTGAGAATCATCTTCTTTTCTGCCTCTTCTTCATTTTCAGTGGTCGGATAATAGACTTTCTCAATGCTTGACCAGGCATTGAAAACATAACCTCGTTTGCGTTTACCTTTTGCAATAATGCCAATCACTCCCTCTCCGTTACTGCGGTTAATGAACAACTTTCTACGTTCTCCACTAATTCTGACATACAATGATGTGGGGTTCTTTTCGTTGCGAAGATACTCTTCTGCCGGATGAATCTTTTGTACTTCCATATCTATAAGTATTAAAATTAATTCATTTCCCTTTTGTGAAATCGTGACAATTTCAAAGGGCTTCAAATTTTCACGCTCCCGATACTGTGAGACATGGAAGATAAGACAAGTAAATGGCTGCAGATTTGTATGGAATACCCAAATCTCTGATTTGCGGAAGGTTGCCATACCAATCTGAGGAACATTAGAGAAACGGTACTTGGTGTTCGGACATTCACAGTAATTTTGCGATGAAAATCTGATAAGCCGTGAATTGTCAGCATACAAAAAGCTTATGAAATATGCTTTTAGCAATTATAAAAGGTGAATTTAGATTCAACCACAAAGGGATTATCCCACTTGTCTATCAAATATTTAGGAAGTTATCTTTCATTCATCTAATGTCCACACGTATAAATGTCCACACGTGTACATATATACACCTATACAAGTGGACTTATATACACGTTTACATATATTCATGTATTCACGTCTATATGAATACATGTATACAAAAAGCCACCACCAAATCATAAGACCTGATGATGGCCAAAGCAATATAAGACAATATCAATTGACGTAGGCATAGCTTACGTTGAAGCAGGTGTCAGAAACTCTTGCAGTCGTTATGACCATTGACCTGTCAGAGTTCGTAAAACAATATTCAAGTGTTGCCTCATTTGCCGGGGTAATCAGAGAATAATGGACTTTCAAATACTCTATGACCAGACGGCTATTGACTATCAGCTCTGTATCTATTACTGAATACAATGCTCCATTTGAAGCGTAAAAGCTATAGAGGATACCCTCATTACCTTTGCCAGTTGTGTAAGTGAGCTGAATAGAACTGGATATTGTAGTCTCCGATGCAAGACCATATCGCTTCATTGAAAAGTCCATGTAGTTCTTTACATCATCAATGGATGAACCTTCTATGTGATATGGCTCCGTCCATACTTTCAGTTCCGGTTGAAGACCTTCAGCGTCATCCAAAATGTCGTCTTTACCACAAGAAGTTAATACCAATGGTACTGCCATTAAGAATGCGATAATGGCAAATGAGAAATATTTTTTCATATTCATAATATTTTGATTGTTATTGACTTGACTATATCTATGTATTCACGTATACACATAAACATGTATATATTGCTATATGTACACATATCCACACGTACACATGAATACATGTATACACGTTTACATTACATCATTGATGCTTTTGGACTTGACCTTCCGAGCCTTGCCATGTTTCGCCTCGTATGCCTCGATACCCTGTTTCATCACATACTCCATAAAGGCACGTATGGTGAAACCCTCCTTGTAAGCTATTGCCTGTACCTTATCTACAAGTTCCCTGGAGCAGATAAAGGAGAAATGTCGCCAGGAATTGTCCGGTTGCTCTTTACGTTCTGCCTTGACTGACCGTTTTTCCTGTTTCGGAATTGGCTTGGTCTCGGGTGTCTGTTCTACTGTTTTATTGTCAGGGCTGATAGCGGCAGTGCCCAGAATATTGCCAAGCAGAATGTCCATATTGTTTTTTGCCATAGTTGTTACTGGTTACGTGAAAGAATTTCCTCCGTAAGTGCAAGATAATCCTTTGCACCGTTGGAATTTGAATCATACTCGAATATACTTTTGCCACTACCGGCTGATTCAGCCAAGGCGATATTCTCACGGATGCGGGTATTCATGGTGATACTTTCATAACGCTCCTTTACAGCCTGTTCCACTACCTTGTTCAGTTTACGGTGATTGAATCTTGCGATGAACACACCGCCCAGGCGAAGTGACGGCTTGACCCGTTGTAAAGTGGTGACAAATGCGTCCAGCATCCTCATGCCTTTCAACGGAAGGAGCTCCGGTGTCATCGGTACGATGATCTCATCAGCGGCAATAAAAGCATTGGTAGTGACAATACCAAGAGAAGGCGGACAGTCAATCAGGATATAGTCATAGTCTTTCCTGAACGGTTCAAGAAGATTGCTAAGCAACCGCTCTCTTGCCAACAGGTTGGTCAAGGCTATTTCCGCACTTGCCATTTCAAGGGAAGAAGGGACAAGGTCAAGATTCTCCCTGATATGCTTCACTGGCAAAGGGACACCGTTTACCAGTGAGTCAAAAATACTGGTTTCAATTTCATTCTCATTCGGAATGAAATACAGTGTAAGGTTTGCCTGTCCGTCAAGGTCTATAAGCAGGACTTTCTTGCCCTTCATTGCCATACAAGCCCCGATAGAGGCTGTAGAAGTTGTCTTTGATACGCCACCTTTATGGTTGGCGAAAGTGATGATTTTCTGTGCCATACTATTTGTTTTTATGTTTATATGTTTCAATGTATTCTTGTATTCCTGTTTACACGTGTACTTGTCTACATGTATCAATGTACACAAAGGTAAGTGCATGATATTTAAGAACCTTTCAACGTCTCCTGACAGTTGAAAGGTGTCAGGGAAAGTGTTACGTTATAAAAGGGAACGTACCATTTTAAGCGGGGCACAAGGCTTTCTCATGCCCCAGTGGTTATACTTACTCGAATGTGAAAGGATGGATGTAGAAATAGGTCTCTTCGCTCTCGTATTCATAGCCATTGATAAAATCCACCATTTCTTTTTCACTGCGGTCTCCCTTTCCGATACCGGTCTTTGATGTCCATTCCTTGATGGCATCCCCAATGGTGTCAAAAACATCCTCACACGCATCCTCAAAAGGTTCGCCGTTTGAACTCACACAACATTCTTCAGGAAAGAAATCACCCTCGTCATGGGTATAAAATAAATCGCATCCACTTTCGCAACATCTGTATGAAATACTCAGTTCATCACCCAATATCCGGTTTATTTCAAGGAAGAGTTCGTTACAGGCATCCCATGCGGTTTCTGTCTCAAACGAAAGAAGGTAATAATCGTTCTCCTCATCTTCCTCATACTCTGCCCAATATATGTGTCCTCTGACGCTGATTTGCTTCTTCTTATAGTCGATGCCGTAATGCTCGGCAAGCCTAAGCAGCCATATGTCCTTACTGTTCACTTCCATGTTCTGAAAGATAGTCCACAAGTTATTTACTGCTTCACGTGTTCCTGTGACCTTGTAGGTCGTTGTCGCTAAATTTGCCATATCGTTGAATTTTTAAAGATTACCACTCCGTATAATAACTCTGGTCGTTGTTCTCGCATTCCTCTGCCCATTCTTCATCGGTAAAGTCGCTGTGCAGACACTCATCACTGCAGTAGTAGGCTACCCCCATGTCTGCGCAATACCCGGCACGCATCAGTCTGCCACACTCTGAGCATCTTCTGCAAGCCTTGTCGGTATTCCACCAAAAGTCAGTGAAAGACTCGGCTATGACATCCTCACTGGTGTTCTCGTCCCACTTGTCAAGGTTGAACTCTGCAAAACTGTTCAACTCCGGCTCTGTATAGAGCATCTTCTCAGTACCGCCAACAGCCTTGGTCAGTCGGCTCAAGATTGATTGGATTGTCGTCATAATATCATCTGTTTTTTTCTTCCCTCTCGTAGATCAACTACTTCGGGAACACATATAAATTTTGTTGCACCAAGAAGGTGGCGGGACTGTCTCTGCAAGGTTTTGCACCCAAATACTACCCGCAGGTGTGGAGATTTTGCGGCAAAGCGAAGCCCTGACCTTGCAGATGGCAAGACCAGACAATTACCTTCGCAACGGAATTTATGCCAGTTCCGCGAAGTCGGTGTATGAGGAACGAATCTCGGCAAAGAGAAGTATAAGCATAAAAAAAGCGACCCGAAGGCCGCTCTTTTGGAGAGAGGAAAGGCTTTACTTGCCCTTCTTGGAGTTCTTCTCCTGAGCTGCAGGAGTTTCCTCCTTTTCAACAGCTTCATAGAACCTGGTGGCTACAAATGCCACTCTGTTGCGCTTGACACCGTCGGCATCCTGCCACTCCTCCGGCTTGAAATAGCCTTCAACCGTGAGGAGTGCTCCTTTGACAAGGCGGTCAAAGGATGTTGTATTGTCATTCTTGCGCCATGCCTCGACGTTTATGAAAGCGGAAGTGCGGGTTGTTTCCTCACCTGATTTCTCAGTGCGGCTGATTGCCAAAGGGAAACGTGCAACGCTTGCGGTTGAGAACTGATGGATGCTTGCATCCTTACCAACAAAACCAGTAACTACGAAAGAATTTTCCATTTTCTTCATGACATTGAATTTTAGAAGTGAAACATTTATTTTTTACGTTGCCATCAAAGTTGGCAAGGATAGCAATCAGGCAAGTAATTACCGAATTATTTCACCGTCAGGCGGGAAAAGTTTTCCGAAAAGCTGCAGCTGGAAAAGTTTTTGAAAAAAATCAGGGAATAAGGCTTTGGTACTTGCAGTATGCGCCTTGCACTAACTTCGCAACAGGAAAAAGTAAGTGTCACGGCTTCGTCCAAAATGAGAAATGCAGGGAATGGCCTGATATTCTTGTGTGCTGGTCATGGTAAAGGATACTGCCCCATATTCAGACTCGACAGGTTTCACAGTTCCATGGTAAGAAATACTGACATGATAAGGGCGATAGTTCCAGTACTTCACCATAAACTTGGCATGGTATAGCAAGAGAAATACGGAACTCCGCATTCTGCATAAAAAGGTCTTAACACGGAAGCTATTCAAGAGGATGGAAGCCAGAGGTGAAGCACAACAAGGCTGATGCCACTCATGTGAGTGATGAAAAGGTACAAAATCAGCAAGGAGAAAAAGAAAGGCAATGCCTATCAGTCAAAGAGCGGACTTCTGTCCTACTCTGGCTTATTGCAAGTTTAAAGTTTAGATTTACCCATGTACAGAGCTGAACAGGTTAAAAAAACTGACGAACATTTCTAACAAATAGAAATCTCATAAGAGAAGAAAAAAGATACTTAATCTATCTTTACTGAAGTACCGACAAACAATGTACAACCGGTAAATATTTCTCACAAAGTAGCTAAAAAGGATATTAGTCGTATTAGGATAACGTTAGGAAGAGATTAGGATATGTTAGGATGAAGTTATACAAAAGCTAGTTCAATGGCTAAATTCTAGAAAAGCAGTCGTTATTATATATAGAGTCGGCAATAAAGTTGGTTTATTGCCGACTTTATATTATCTTAGCAGAACTATAAAATCGTAAACGTATGATAGTAATGGAAACTATAGAACAGTTAAAGAAAATAGAACTTGAAAATTCAACACCTGACGATGTTCGTAAAATATTATACGAAAGCCCTCTACCTGCAATTAAGTCTGTAATTACCAAAGGAACATATATTATAAGGGCACGTAAAGGAGATGGATACACTAAACGTAGCCAAATGACTTATTGTCCTGTAGAATTCTGTAAATCTTTACAAAGAGCTACTTTAAATGGTCAGACAATGTTCTATGGTGTGATTTCAGATGATCAATCCCATCTTGAAAATGCACGTGCAATATCTTGTGCTGAGTGCTCTAAACTTACTAGAGCAGGTCTGGAATCTATTGGTCGGGAAAAATTTACCCTGTCATATTGGGAAGTGGTTAAGCCAATAAGTGTAGTTTCGTTTATAACAGATTCAACTTTCCCCAAAGTACAAAACAATAAATTACTTAGTGATTTGCGGAATACTTTTAATAATATGTCTCTTACTAGCCAAGAAAAAAATCTAATACGTTTCATAAGTGATGAATTTTCAAAGATTGTAACCGATAATCGAGAATATCTTATTACTGCAACTATCTCATCTGATATCATTAATAAAACAAAAACAGATGGAATAATTTTCCCCTCAGTCCAGTTGGGTGGTCAAGGAGGATTAAATATAGCATTATCTCCAAATGCTGTTAACTCAAAGTTACGTTTTATACGTACACTAGGGCAAACACTATATAAAAATAAAGATAAGAGTTTGATTCGTATAGAGAAGTATACTGAAAAAAATAGTAAGACACATATAAAATATCAATTTAGTAATCAAATTCTTCTAGATGAATTAAATATTAAGGATGTGAATGAACTACCTCTTATAGAATAACATTAAGCAGAGAAGGATTAATCACTTAAAACTTATATAGAGTCGGCAATAAAGTTGGTTTGTTGCCGACTTTATATTATATTTGCACTGCAATGAGTATTGACGAAAAATATAGTATTAAACAGAGCATATTGAATTATGCTCGTACTTACGGACGGATTGAAGTGCCTCAATTAGTATCAGTATTGGGGATAAAGACCAATACCGCCCGCCAGTATCTCTGTACCTTAACCAAAGAGAACAAGATAGCCCGTACAGGAAACGGTGAATACATGCTTACAGATAAACAGGTGTTCTCATTTGCTCCAACAGAAACACTGAGAAAACTATATGTCGGATTGAAAGAGAAATTGCCATTCACCGATTTCTGCATCTACGATGGCAGCATCTTCACCACACTACAACATCACGTCTCTGTGAACCATGCTATTTATGTCGAGACCAACCGGGATGCTGTAGATTCTGTTTTTTCTCTGTTGAAGGATTCAGACATGCCCGTTTATAAGCAACCGACAGCAAAGTTCATGTACGACTACGTAAATATGCATGAACCATGCATAATAGTAAAGACATTTGTCACTGAATCTCCAGTAAACAAGGTTGATGGGATGGTTACTCCTACCATCGAAAAGCTACTCGTAGATATACAGAAAGACGAAGACTTTGATTATATGCAGGGCACGGAAATCACTTATATGTATCAGACCGCCTTTGATTTGTACACAGTCAATACTCCCAAAATGCTCCGATATGCAAAACGTAGAGGAGCATACGACAGTACTTATTCATTAATAGAACAATCACAAAAATATGATAAATAAAGAATGCTTTACAGCAAGATGGATTGAAGAAAAATCCAAGGAGCTAAACTATCCGGACAAAAATATCATTGAAAAGGTCATCCATGCCTTTTCATTGCTGGACATGTTGGCGGCTTCAGGTTGCCCATTTCATTTCAAAGGTGGAAGCAGTCTGATGCTTCTTTTAAAAGAACAAAGACACAGGCTGTCTATCGATATTGATATAATATGTCCTCCAGGTACTGAAATAGAAGAGTATCTGCAATCATACAAAGACTATGGCTTTATTGACTATAAGCCGATAGAAAGAATTCAGCGTGGAACAGACATACCAAAATCGCATTCCAAATTCTTTTATCAAGTGGCTTTCCTTGATGGCATAGACCGAAAAGAAACCATCCTGCTGGACGTTCTAAATGAAGACTGTCACTACAACGAAGTCGTGACTTTACCTGTAGAAAGCCGTTTTATAAAGACAGAAGGTGAACTGAATTATGTAAAAGTACCATCCATTGGAGATATTCTCGGAGACAAGCTTACGGCGTATGCACCCAATACAACAGGTATTCCATATATCAAAAATGGTAAGGATGCCAGCATGGAGATCATCAAACAGCTATATGATATAGCCAGACTGTTCGAGAAGACAGAGGTCCTTGAAACAACGACAAAATCGTTTGTACAAATTGCAGAAGTTGAACTCTCATACAGGCATTTGCCAAACAATCCAAAACTCATTTTCGATGATATCAGACAGACTTCGCTGTGTCTGGCAACAAGGGGAAGTGAAGGAAACGGACAATTTGATGCACTACAACGTGGTATACAAAGGATCAAATCCTTCATGTTCAATGGCGGTTATTTCATTGACGATGCGATTAGAGACGCAGCACGCGCAGCCTATATCGCCACAATGATAGAGACGGGCAACACAATAATAGAAAAATACGACGGTAATCCTGCCACCATAGGCTCCCTGGATATAGCACCCACACTTCCTTCGCGACTGAATAAGCTGAAAAGGACTTCTCCTGAAGCCTATTACTATTGGGCAAAGACCAGCCATCTATTACAACAGTTGTAACTATAAACAGAAATACAATTTCAGCAAGGAGAAAAAGACCAATATAGCCCTCCATCAACCAGAGCAGCATTCTGACTGATGGAGGGCTTTCTACAAGTTTAAAGTTTAGACTTACCCATGTATATATACATGTCTCTTAAACTCAACTTACTTGACTGATTCAACCATATAGCAGGTTAAGCCTTTGAGTTTACAAGTTTAATGAAACTCATATATGTATATATGAATTGATAAACTTATTTGTAAACTTCATCCCTGAAGCAGGAAGGTAAATTCTTTTTTCCTTTGCTGAAATAAACCAGTCGTATATTGGTCAGAGGATAAACATATAGTTTGTCCTTCCGCAATCTAACAAACCCACATTATTATGAATGTTTCTTTCTCCTTGCTGAAATTATTGGCGGTGAAATAACTAGTGATGAGATATTTTGAAATATTTTCGATACATATTTTCCCAAATCACTGATAATTAACTAATTTTGCAAAATACAGATGCTAATTAGGGACAAACTCTTTAGCATATGTGTTTTAAAATATTAAACTCAAATGGCATTCACATTAGATATCTATAGTAAATCTTGCTGTTCAGATGAACTGCAAACTTGGGCGCATTCCTTTCGTGATGTATTTGCAGAAAAGGACGCACATGTTTTTATCGGAGAAGCAAATACAGGAAAACTAGCAGATGCTGATTATATCATAATTATCTGTAATAAAATTAGAAAAGGAAATGCGTATATTCTTCGAGGAAAGTATCTCAACCGTTTAGTATTTGGAGTAAAAAAAGTCTTTTTCTCAGAAGCAATTCTCAGCAATCCGTCATATTATCAAGAACAAGTCATCAATGACCTTCATATTTTCAAGGCAGAGGCTGAGTACAACATGGAACAGCAGACTGGTGTACATGGAATCCCATTGGTCTATGTTTGCAGACAAGCGGATGTAGATATACACGATGACTGCCTTATTTGTGGAGAAGCGAGTGACGTAAAAGCATTGATGCTAAAGGCCGCACTCCAACTCTCTAAAAGAGATAATGCCATTAACAATATAGAAAAAAACATTTCTGACATAACAGACAAAATCAAGGAAGGATGTAAAGGAAAACCAATGCCATTATTATTGACAGAAATTTCGTTTCGGCAATCACATAAATTACCGAAAGAGAAGGCGACAGTTGATGTAGTTGCATTCTGCAAACGACATAAGTATCCATGCATTTATGCTATAAGCTATGAAAATGTCGGTTGGAATGCCCAAGTCTTTGTCATGAATCACTCTCCTGAGCAAAGCTATCTGTATACGACTCCAATGGGTGTAAAAATCGAATGTTTCTATGATATGGAACACTTTTATAATTCTGCTATCTATGAGAGCATGGATAAAAAAGAGATTGAAATCACAGATTTTGCACCTGGCAAAATAGGAAATGAATTGAGCAAATATACACTTTCAAATGTCTCATACACTATCCGTATCCAAGGAAGTATCAACGGAACAGACATTCTTTCTTTACGTGAATACAGTAAAAATCTAATTGACAAACAGTCCTTCCTGACAAGACTGGATTTAAGTAATTCCTTTCTTGTTGATGGAGGAGAATCCTATTATTCCTCTACCACCAAATGGGCTGTTTGTGATTGCTATACCAAACAAGATGTCCTCACTAAGTTTATTTTCACCGACTTTTTCATCAGGGAAATTGTTTTGCCAAAACAAGCCTTGACAATGGAAAAGTATGCTTTCTTTGAGCTGAGAACCTTGGAAACAATCATTTCTCATGCATCGATACTAGAAAGAGAATGCATTTATAATTGTCTATTAATCAAAAACATCGTCTTGCGAAATGTCCTGAAAAGGGTGAGTAGTGGCGCTTTCTATCAATGTCCGAATCTTTCATCAGTAATCATTGACCGTCCACAGCGACAGTTGTTCTTTGTTGGCGACAGTCTTTATACCTCCAACAAGCTATTGCTATATACAAACGTCAGTAACAATGAATATACCATATCTAATGGAACCGTTGAGATTGCCCCTTCAGCTTTTTATGGGAAGTCAAATCTAAAGGTTATTCACCTAAATGACGGATTGAAAAAGATTGGAGACGAAGCCTTTGCCCATACAGGCATTGAGATTTTACATTTACCTGCAACAGTTACGCATATCGGAAAACTCTGCATACCTTCTGCTTTAAAAGACTTGTATGTCTATACAGCAGCCCCTTGTCCCATAGCAATAGGAACATTTTACTTCATGAAGGGTACAAAGCTTCATGTTCCCAAGAATACCTTAGAAAAGTATAAAAAATCTGACAGATGGAATCACTTTGCAGATTATATAGAAGAGGATTACTCTCCGGTATGTACAGGTGAGATATACAATCATGTTACAAGTGCTGTGAAGGGAGTACAAACCAAAAAGACCTTGTCAAAAGCACCTATAATGGAAGTGGAGAATCTGCGCCAAATTCTGTCCTTCGGAGATTTCTGTGAGACATGCAAAACCTTGTTTGAACAAAAAAAGACTCTCTTCTGGTTATTAGTGCGAAAGGGGAAATTAATCCTAAGCGAAACATGCGTTAAGGAAATGGAACGTCTATATCCACAAAGGCGTAAAGAAACCAAACTGCTGAGTCGCTATTTAAGCCTATGGGAACAGGAAAAACTTGCAAGCGCCGAATCCGACTTCTATGATGAAGAAGTCTCTTTCCAAGATCTGGAAAGAGACACCTATTATGCCCTTGGTGGAGAAGACTATGAGTCATTTATGGAACATGGCGGAGATTGGGATAACTTTATGGACGGGCTTGGTTTTTAACGACTCTTGATTTACTGGATTAATTCAGTGATATGAAATGGAAGTCTGACTTGAATTTTAAACGCAAAATCAGTTATATTTCGTAACTCAGAAATATAACTCGTATATTTACAGAAATAAACAAATATACGATTAGAATTTTTTGTAAGCAATTTCCTTTCCAAATGAGAATGTCGCTTTCCCTTGCTGAAATAATCGGCGACTAAATAACCACAGATGAGATATTGAGAAATATTTTCTATACATATTTTCCGAAATCACTGATGAATAGCTAATTTTGCAAAATACAGATGCTAATTCGAGATAAACTCATTCGCATCTGTGTTATTAAATATTAAACTCTAATAAAATCACATCACAAATCAGAAAGTGATGAAAAAATTGAAACTTCAAAGAAATCCAGAACCGTTTGTTTCTCAAATGGTTAAGAACATGGAATTTAATGGCTCAAATATGGCTCCTTTAGCTATAACTTATTGTATATCAGACATTTTAAATATATGTGTGGGTAAGTAGCTGAATAAAGAAGATTCAACTAGCGATTACGCACTCAGATTGCAGGCATACAATATAAAATACTGATAATCAATTATATAAGTTATTTTAGCTAGTAAGTGGAAGTAATGGCTCAAATACGAGCCAAATAGCCATTAATTATCTGACAATCAACTATATAACAAATATGTATTGGTAAGTAACATATGAAAGCAAAAGAAAGTAATGCTTACATAGCATACAACAAACTGATTAACAGAGATTTAAGTGTATATTTTTAATAATAAAATTATGGCTCAAATACTATTCTAATACAACTCAACTAACTGATATACAGATTACTAACATCTTTGCATCGGGAAATAAGGTAGTATTACAAACCATAAACATCTATCATATTTAATTAGTAAGGCGTTCATTTTGAGCGCCTTTTCTTTTTGCCATCTACCATATAATAATGGTTTCTAATGGTTTTTCATTCATTTTTTGTGTCGATTTTGTACCGCATGGGCTGATTTGGGTATTTTGCGATTTGCAAGGTGGTATAAGAATGAGACGTCTTGATACACAATGAGACATAATGAGACATTTTAAACGAACTAAAAAGAGAAATTAGAATGAGAAATTTAATTAGAATTCAGAAGAAATGTGAGTGGTGCGGTAAAGAATTTACTGCCTACAAATGCTCTACGAGGTTTTGTTGCAAGCAATGCAATGATCATGCATACAAAGCAAAAAAAAGGGAATTAAAAGTTCAATCTGTTAATGAGAATTTAGCTTCTAAAAATGAACCTGAGATAATAAGGATTCAAGAAAAAGAATTCTTATCTCCTACTGAAACGGCTCAATTATTAGGAATGAGTAGAGCTACTTTATACCGTTATTTATTAAATGGTTTTATTCCTGCAGTACAATTCAAAGGTAAGACAAAAATAAGGAGATCCAGCCTAGAAAAAATTTTTGACACTCCTAAACAGTACCAAAAACATACAAAGTCACCTCGTTCTCCTATTACTGATTTTTATACTACCGCTGAAGTTGCAAGTAAATATGGAGTAAACGAATCGTGGATATTTAAAGTAGGGAAAGAACAAAATATACCCAAAGTTTTCAAGAGAGGAAAAACATACTGGAGTGCCAAGCATTTTGATAAATATTTTGCATCTAAAGCACCGGACTCCAACATTACGGAATGGTATTCTGTAGAAGATCTAACGGAAAAGTTTGGCATGACAACAAGTGCTATATATTCTTTTGTTTCCCGATTTGCTATTCCAAAGAAAAAAATCAAGCGACAGGTATTCTATTCCAAAAAGCATGTAGATATCGCCAAAGGTCTTACTAAAGCTGAACCAGAATATTATACGACAGCCGAAGCTATGGAAAAATACAATCTCACTCGTGACCAATTGTATCACTATGTAAAATGGCACACTAGTGTCCACTAAAAATTAGAGGACGAGTTAAAAATTATAATTACTAAAT
>ERZ772937.308-NODE-308-length-43997-cov-24.280279_pt1 | contig 43997 bp, 34 predicted proteins | sample MGYA00512113_ERZ772937 | MGnify/ENA primary metagenome ERZ772937 (study PRJEB29015, sample SAMEA2737649) | human gut metagenome | biome: human gut; feature: human-associated habitat; material: faeces | place: China | collected 2012 ... | reverse complement strand
TTCATAAATCTTATATCAGTTTTTAACGTTTACACAAAACTTGAAACGGTCTCGACATTTCGTAAGTTTTCATTATTAAAAAAAGGTATGACACGCTGCAATGTGTCATACCTTTTTTTCTATCTTTTTTGCATCTTACATCAGATATTTCTTTGCAAATGGAATCTTACTCAGTACAAGCGTGATCAGAAAACTGATCAAAAATACTACACATGCAATTACCGGAACAGACACAACTGCCGGAAATGCAACCGTTGTAAAACCTATTTTCTTACATCCCACATTCACGAAATCATGAACCAAATACATTCCAAAACTCAATTCAGACAATTTCAGAATCCATTTCGCTGCATGCGCTGAAAAATGGATTCCTGATATCTCCTCTTTAAAAAACACAAATACTGCCCATGAAGCAAAACAGGTTGTAGGAAACAAATAGTTATATAAAGTCCGGTCTGCCATTCCCACCTGTCTGCTCAGTACCAAAGTACCCACTATCGTAAAAAGAACCGAAACGATCCCCAATCCGTAAATAACGTTTTTAAACTTTCTGCTGATTCCAAAATGGTAAAAATAGTATCCTGCAAAGAAGTATCCGACATATCCGCCAACCATTGTAATTGACATTTTTCCAAGAACTGTTCCAACCGTTTCGCCAATTACCGGAAGGATACTCAACATATTACCGACATAGCAAAATAGAAAGGAAAGTAATATAAAATATTTCACAAGTTTCTCACTCTCCGCAATCTTTCGCAATATTGGCACCAGCAGATACAGACCGATCATCATGTATACAAACCATAAATGATATCTTCCCGTAAACGTATTTTTCACAAGACTCTGCACAAATTCCATATGAAATGTCCGATATTCCAAAAAGGCATCTACCAAAGCATAACAAAATGCCCAGAAGAAATATGCCGTGACCAGTCTGAAAACATTCTTCTTCAATAACTTTTCAATCGAATATGTCCGTTTTGGATCCAGAAAGAAAATCCCAGAGATCATGACCAAAACAGGTACACAAAATCTTACTATGCTGTCATAAAAATTAAACCAAAACCACTCACTGCTCCCGACAGCCACACTGTCAAACTGTGATGCTGCAACATGAAGCATCATCATTGCAAAAATCGCCACTACACGCAGCAGATCAAAATATATGATACGTTCTTTGTTTTCCATGTTTCTTCCTTTTCATTTCCTTATTCTTTTTGTATTCTCTCTTGTTGTTTTCTTTTTTCAAAGATATAATAAAAACTGCCGAGCAAAGCTCGTGTAGATCACGATCATGAAGCTTTGCTTCATGATATAATAAATTATAATCGAAAGAAAGGTTTTTTCCAATGAACAAATCAAAAAAATATATTTTATCTTTTGTGTGCATCCTATTTGGTCTGCTTTTGTTTTTCAGCTGCATACACGCAGCCAGACAGACACAACCTTTATCCGACACGCTCGGTCAGACCTACGATCTGCACAACGATTATCTGATTACCCAATATGCAGATGCAACCGGCCAGCACGGCACATTCTATACCATTGAAAACAGTGAATCTCTTATCATCCTCGATGGCGGATGGAGTGGTAACGCAGACGCCGTGCGCTCTGTCATTGCGGCACATGACAATACGGTAAATGCCTGGATCATCAGTCATCCTCACCAGGATCATGCAGGTGCATTCAACAGTATTTATTCCGATCTTCAGGGCATAACAATCGAACACCTCTATGACAACAGCTTTGATTATGATTTTGTAGAAACAAATGGTGAACCTTATGACGACATCTCTGTCATGGAAACATACCACGCCCTGACATCGCAGACAGAAAATCTGACTCATCTGAAAAGAGGCGATCAACTGGATATCCGCGGTCTTACTGTAAATGTTTTAAACGCCTATGACGATCAGGTCATCGAAAATGTCGGTGGCGAAAAAGATTACCAGAACAACGCGTCACTTATGCTTCGCATTACAAACCAGACAGAAAGCATATTGTTTTGTTCCGATATCAAATATGACATGGAATCCTTTCTGACCGCCTCTATTGACCCTGAACTGCTTTCCTGCAAATATTTGCAGGTCGGACATCATGGTAATTGGTCTTTCAGTGAAGATTTCTACACAGCCAGCGGTGCGAGTGTGTACTTTTTTGACGCCCCTTCTGCGATTACTGATAGTCCAGACTATCCTGCCTCTGCCTTAAAAAACAGTCTTTTAAGTAAAGGAAAGACGGTGCTCGATTTTAGCACCGCCCCGAATTCCGTTTGTTTAAAATAATTTATACATGCCATCTTCCATGCAGAACTTTTTTATTCAGCCAGACAGCCGCTGGTATCATATGATGCAACAAAAGAAATGTCAGGAATTTATCTCTGAAAACATGATATTTATATTTCAGTCCCGTCATCCCATAACCGGTGATTGACAATGTATTCTGATTTATTTCCGGATAAATTCCATTTCTTTTTTCTTCCTGTACGACATGCCGCATGACCACAATGTTTTCTTTCTCTGTTCTCCCTGCAATTCCACGGCCGGTTTCATTGGAAAGACTCCATAGAAGTGCCATTTTCTGCAATTCACACTGATATCTTCTCAAATCCGTCTGCTCGATCTGTGTACTGTTCACTGCGTCCAGAAAAAATTTTCTCATCTCACAGTAATTTTCATAAAAATGTGTTAAATACCGGTCTTTCACCACTCTGTTATGACTTTCGGACTGATTGTGCACTCTCCAGCTATATACAGTTTTCCTTTCCAGACAGATTTTTTCTGCTGCCCGGTAAGCAAGAATACAGAAAATCCAATCATCTTCATAATCACAGTATTTATAAAATGTAATATGATTTTTTTTCAAAAAATCAGTGCGGAATAAACACGACCAGATAGAACCATTTACTTTACATTCCGGGTGCGGTGTGACACCTCTCATAACAAGTGTCTGCAAATAGAAATCATATAATTGCTGTCCTTTTTCTATCACAGTCTGCCCCTGTTCCATACAGGCTGGCTCTTCTATTCCATTTACAATACGATTGGTCGCTGCCTGCACAAAATCGGCATTTGTTTCACGAATGTCCTCTAACATTAATGAAAACATATCCGTTTTGACAAAATCATCCTGATCCAGAAAACAGACATATTCCCCCTCTGCATGTTGCAGCCCATAGTTTCTCGAAGAGGCAATTCCACCATTTTCCTTTTCAAAATATTTCACTCTGGAATCCTTTTTTTGAAACCCTTTTATCAGTTCCACACTCTTATCAGTGGAACCATCGTTGACAAATAACAATTCCAGATCTTTTTCTTCCGATCCACATAATGTTTCGTAGGTTTCTGCAAGAAACTTTTCACCATTATATACTGGAATTACCACACTAATCATTTGCTCTCCACATCTTTTTCAACAATGACTTCATCATCATTTGCTTCACCGAGGCATACTTCGATGCATCTTAAATCAGAACCAATTGCTTTGATTGAATGTGCCTTTCCTGCTGCAATGCTGACAGTCGAACCTGCCAGAAGATCCACTTCCGTTCCCTCTAATTTTAATTTTCCCATGCCGGATAAAACTGTGATTGTCTCCGTATGCTTCATGTGTTTGTGATATGGTGTTTCTTTTCCTTCCACAACCTTAATCCGCTTTGTAATACTCTTGGTTCCATCATCTTCATCGTTATCAATCGTCTTGATTGTTCCCCAGCGGCGCTCTTCATATTTGGATTCATCTGCAATTTCAGACAGGCAGTCTTTGATATAAGAGCTCTGGTGCTTGTCAGCGATCAAAATACCATCATGAGAGGCTGCAATAACCAGATTTTTAGCACCCATTACAACCATCGGAATACCAAGTACATTGATCGCATGACTGTTTTCTGATGTGCCATCCCATGTCACATCACCAATACTGTTCTCACGCATCTCCTCTGTCAATGTATTCCAGGTTCCAAGATCTTTCCAAATGTCATCATATTTGATTGCGACAATATTCTTCCAATGCTCCAGCACTTCATAGTCAAAGCTTTTCTTTGGAAGCTTCTCGTAATCGGTGACCATCTCATCATAGTCGGTAGTCACACCGTATTTTCCAATCCACTGTGCTGCCATAGACAACTTAAAGCAGAATACTCCACAGTTCCACAGTGCACCATCCTTCACCAGCTTTTCCGCTGTCGCTTCGTCCGGTTTTTCACGGAATCCCTCTACGTGCAGCAATTCAGCCTCACCCTTTTGTGGAACAATATAACCATATTTGGTAGATGGATAGGTTGGTACGCCTCCGAGCAGACCGATTGTATCCTCTGCCTTCTCTATATAATCCCCAAGCTTTTTGATCCGGTTAAAAAATTCAATAGTCGTGTAAGGATCGACCGGAAGAAATGCGACAACATCATCCTCCTTTGCACCTTTTTTTGATAACAGATATGCACAAGAAAGCATGACTGCCGGAAATGTATCCCTTCTCATTGGTTCCACTGCAACTTCCGCTTTTCCATCAAGCTGACTCTCGATCAATTCCACCTGTGCATCACTTGCACAGACAATCGTATTGTCGGAAAGTCCCGCTGTTGCAAGCTGTCCAAAAACACGCTGCAGCATCGAACATTTTTCATCGTTAGCTGCATCATCGTGATTCATCAATTTAATATACTGTTTGGAATAGCTGTCATTTGATAAAGGCCATAATCTTTTTCCGGAACCGCCGGATAACAGTACAATATACATATATTTATTCTCCTATTTATTTTTCTAATGCATAACCATATTGCAGTTCTTTTACTGAATATCCATAATCTTTGGATGCCTCATAAACTTCTGCACTTTCCACATATTTCTTCTCCACGTAAATATAATCCGGTATTTTTTCAGGATGTAATTTGAAATATGCAATATCTAACATACAATGTGTATTAAAATCCCCACTTGAACCGGAATGCGTTCCATATGACATGTCCATATACAAATATGTATATGGTTTTTCACTAAAATACACAAAATTTCCAGGCTCTTTTTGTTTAAACCATTCCAAATCATCTATTGTATTATAATATTCCTGTGCATGTTCTTCCGAAGTAATTACACCTTTCAACGGTCCGCGATTTACCTTTACATTTAACTCTGCCACACTATCTTCCCAATATGCATGGTGTGTCACAGAATAAAATAAAGCTCCTATCTGTGTAAACACAAAAAAAGCAACTAATACTTTGCCGTAAGCTACCTGTATATTTTTTTGTTTTATATAATTTCCCATTAATAATATGGTAGCAATAGATGTAATTGCCATACCGCAGGAAACAATCGTAAGCAGATTATCCGAAGAAAGTTCCAATAAAATGGAATATACAATACCATATAACCCAAGTATTATTGCTCTTTTATCAACCTTTTGCCATTCGCCATTCCATATACTTATATAAACGAATATTGTACCTAAAAATACAGGTGGAAACATAATCAGGTTGTAATAAAAAACCGTTTTCTGAAACAAAATAAGAGTGGAATAAATTACAACTATAAGCATTCCCCATAAATATACAGATTGAAACCTGACTCCCTTAATACCATGTTTTTTTCTATTCCATATTCCATCAATTGTAATCAGTAATATTTCAAGAAAAAAAGCGCAACATGCAACAGGATAAAATTGCGCAACATCTCCAATCAGCATGAGCATCATTCTTGGTACACTCTTGACCGGATGTGCCGGGTCTTTCATCATCTCCGGAAGATTACAAATAATCTCGCTTACACTTGCCCTCGAAAGAACAAACGCTGCGAACAAAATCGCCATGATGCCACAGCCTATCGTAATCATCCCTAACCCATATAAATAATCCTTTTTCTTCTGCACAAAGTACAAAATGAATGCTGCAATAAATAATCCAACATAAACAATTACCAGATAAGGACAATTCAGCACTGCCACCGCAAGAGAAACACCCGAAAGTATGAGTTTCGTTTTCCAATAGGTTCCTTTTATCTCACAGGATATCAGCAAAACTCCACTTAACAGTAAAAATATCAATCCCATGCTGTTATAACATAACTGTAATAAATTATACGGAGTAAACAACATAAATACCATTACTGCAAACACTGCCGAATATTGGTATCTTTTTTTCAAAAGAATAAACATTGCAACCGCAATCACAGATTTTACTGCAAGAAAAATCAATCTGAAATTCAGTAAAATTCCTTCCGTTGTTCCATAAAACATAAGATATATTTTCATAAACGGATAAACAATAAACGACGACATCTGCGCTAAATGCCATTCCTGTGACAACAACGAATCTCCTTTTGTTAAACGATGCGCTGTTGTCAGATAAAAGGATTCATCATTTCCTCCATATCCATAGCGGACTTTCCATAACAGAAGAAGTTCCACTGCAATCATCATTGCTACAAAAAGATAATTTACATACCTTTCTTTTTTTTCGAACTTCATCCTCCCATTACCTTTCTGCACGCATCGGATTATTCAAAAAGTCCTCATATGCAAGTCGGATACCATCCTCAAGCTCTGTCTTATATGTCCAGCCGAGCTTTGCAGCTTTACTCACATCCAGAAGCTTTCTAGGAGTACCGTTTGGTCGTGTAGTATCCCACTTAATCTCGCCTTCATACCCAATGACCTTTGCAACAAGCTCTGTCAGTTCCTTAATAGTAAGTTCTTTTCCGGTTCCTGCATTGACAGTTTCGTCGCCGGAATAATTGTTCATTAAGAATACGCATAAGTTGGCAAGATCATCCACATATAAAAACTCACGCAATGGGCTGCCATCTCCCCAACATGTTACCTCTTTTAATCCGTTTACTTTTGCTTCATGGAAACGACGGATCAGTGCAGGCAATACATGAGAATGTTCTGGATGATAATTGTCATTTGGTCCATAAAGATTGGTTGGCATAACAGAGATATAATCTGTTCCGTACTGTTTATTCAAAAATTCACAATACTTCAAGCCTGAAATCTTGGCGAGCGCATATGCTTCGTTTGTCTTCTCTAACGCACTGGTCAAAAGACAGCTCTCCGGCATAGGCTGCGGAGCCATACGCGGATAAATGCAGGATGAACCTAAAAACTCCAGTTTTTTGCATCCATTTTTCCATGCTGAATGGATCACATTCATCTCAAGAATCATATTGTCATACATAAAATCGGCAAGCGCATTCTGATTTGCGACAATACCGCCAACCTTAGCTGCTGCCAGAAATACATACTCCGGCTTTTCCTCTGCGAAAAATGCTTCTACTGCATCCTGTCTGCATAAATCCAGCTCTTTGTGTGTGCGTGTGATAATATTGGTATATCCCTGACGCTCTAACTCACGGACAATTGCAGAACCTACCATTCCTCTGTGTCCTGCTACATATATTTTTGCATCTTTTTCCATCATGATGCCCTTCCTCCTAACGTAATGCCTTTTCTCTTTTTGCAAGTTCTCTGTCATGCTCTGCCATAATGCGGACGAGTTCCGGATAACTTGTCTTCTGTGGATTCCATCCAAGAACCGTCTTAGCTTTTGTCGGATCTCCCCAAAGGTTATCTACATCTGTAGGGCGGAACCACTGTGGATTGACACATACTAACATTTTACCTGTCTGTGCGTCATAACCTTTTTCATCTATGCCTGTTCCCTCCCAACGGATCGTAATACCGTTTGCTGCGAATGCTTTTTCTGTGAAATCACGGACTGTGTGCTGTTCTCCGGTTGCAATAACGAAATCTTCCGGTGTTTCATGCTGCAAGATCATCCACATACATTCCACATAATCTTTTGCATATCCCCAGTCACGCAGACTGTCCATGTTACCAAGTTCCAGATGATCCTGGATTCCTTCTGCAATACGTCCTGCTGCCAGTGTGATCTTACGTGTCACAAAATTCTCACCACGTCTCTCTGATTCATGGTTGAATAAAATTCCGTTCACTGCAAACATTCCATAAGCTTCACGGTACTCTTTTACGATCCAGAAACCATACTGTTTTGCAACTGCATATGGAGAATATGGATGGAACGGAGTTGTCTCTCTCTGCGGAACTTCCTCAACTTTACCAAACAACTCAGAAGTAGAAGCCTGATATACTTTTGTTTTCTTAGCAAGACCTAAAATGCGGACTGCTTCCAAGATACGAAGTACACCGATCGCATCGACATCACCGGAATACTCCGGCACATCAAAAGATACCTGTACATGAGACTGTGCTGCAAGATTATAGATCTCATCCGGCTGTACCAGCCCGATAATCCGGATCAAAGAAGAAGAATCAGACAAATCCCCATCATGTAATGTAATTGCGTTCTTAGCGATCAGATGGTCAATACGTGCTGTATTGGAGATAGATGCACGACGTGTAATACCGTGAACCTCATATCCCTTCTCTAATAAAAACTCTGCAAGATAAGAACCATCCTGTCCTGTGATACCTGTGATCAATGCTACTTTACTCATTCAGTAATCTCCTTTTCATTTTTATACTATATACGAGTTATATAATTATTTTGCTTTTCTTTGCTCTGTGAGCCGATACTAAGAATAATCTAATTTTTCATTCTTTTCAATTGATTATATTGCCCAAAAATAGTATTATATTGCTATAGCATATAATACCGGAAAGGCAATGATCTCCCATGAAAAGTTCCTTATTTGAAAAATATAAAACATCCGAAGTTACCAATACCAGACGTGTGATCTGTACTCCCGGTCAGTTCACCAGAGATCACTTCTTTTATATTCAGGAAGCCGGATATTTAAAAAGTCTGCAGCCCCATCTTTCCAAACGAAGCGGACTGAAATCCTACCTTTTTATGATTGTGCTCTCCGGCAGTGGAACCGTTTCTTACAAAGATGCTTCCCCAGCAAAAACAACCGCTGTCTCTGCCATGGCCGGCGATTGCTTTTTTCTCGACTGCTCGAAAGAATATACCCATATCAGCAGTGAAAATGATCCATGGGAACTGCTCTGGATCCATTTTTATGGTCCCCAGGCGGAGGGCTACTATTCCTATTTCTGTGAACACAATGACTGGCATTTCCGCTCCCGGCATCTAAATGAGCTGACGGCCAGCATTACGCGAATCCTCGAATTGCATGAACACCGGAACGATGATACCGATATTGTGGTAGCCAATGAGATCACGCATATCCTGACCCTGATCTCCACTTCCCCAAAAGAACTGGAACGCAATGATTCAGAGCTTGAAATAAAACTCAAACATATAACCAGTTATTTAGACGAACATTATACAGAAAATATTTCTCTGGATTTTCTTGCAGAACAATTTTACATCAGCAAATATTATCTGAGCAGGGAATTTAAAAAAGAACACGGAACAACCATTATCCAATATCTACTGACAAAAAAAATCACCCATGCCAAAGAGCTTTTACGTTACAGTAATTCTTCCATTGAAGATATCGCTGCGCTCTGTGGCATAGATGACGCCAGTTACTTTAATAAAGTTTTTAAAAAATTAGAAGGCTGTACTGCTTCGGAGTATCGGAAACGGTGGTAAGTAATTTTATATCTGCCATTATTTTACCTTAATCACCTGCCAGTCCGGCATATAAATGCCATCTGCATTCATTTCACGATTCCACACACTTGGAGCCATTACAATCTTATGCGGATTGTCACTTAAGAATTGTCCCCACCAGCTATAGGTGCTATTGGATATAATAAAGTTTTTACAGTGATACATCAGTCTGAGTTCCTCGTAATCCGGGTTATCCAGATCTACATACCGCACCTCAAAGCCGCTGAAATCATAATTTTCTTTAATCCATTCTACCTCTTTGTGATTATTGGTAAAAATGTAGAAAACCGCATCCGGCTTCTGTGCTTTCATTTTCTGCATCGCTTCCATGTAATAATCCTGATCACATACATTCAAATGCGCAAATTCAGGTGCAAGATAATCGCCTCTTCTCACATGGACACAGACGGACTCACAGGACTGCATTTCTTCCATAAGCAGATGGTTCGCCTCAGAAGGTTTTGTTTTTACCTTCAACTCATTCTTAATCTGCGGAATCATATCTTCCCAATAAGTATAAGTCTGATATGCCCCCTCTATATATTTCACCCTGCAATCCGGCACTTCATATTTTTGTTCATTATACAGAGAATAGGTTGTATAGATCCCCTTTTTAGACAACAGGCGGATTCTCCACGGAGCCGCCCCCTTAATATAGCGCGATAAAACCTTGTAATAATGCATTTTTTTCAGTGCTCTCTCCTGCACACGCTCTACTTCCTGCTGTTCCTTTTCATCACAAAATGTAATTCCCGGCACGATATTTAGATTAAACAACATCTTCTCACTATTTCCTGTTCCCTTTAAATGATAACCGGTAAACTTCAACACATCATCCTGTGTCAACTGCTGTACTTTTCTCGCAAATGCATATTGAAACATCTGGTTTCCAAGACCACCGCCTAACGTTAATACTACCATTTTCTTTTCTCCGTCTTTTCTGATTTTTTCTGCCATATTCCCCAAATGACCAACATGACAACTGTAACAAAACTGATCCATACAGAAACATGCTGTATTACAGTTCCCTTATAATAAATCTTCACTGTACCGGATGTCGCCTGATCCACTGTAAATTCCACCAGACCATTTTCACTTAGTTTCGGTGTATAAGAGGCTCCTGTTTCTTCATTTTCCACCGCGTAACCGCGATACATATAAACAGGGACTTCAAAAGTTGCTTTTCCGTTCAGATTTTCGAATTGTAATTCAGAATATCCCTCACATCTTCGGAATGTATACGTAACTTTATCATTGTCCTCACATACGACAACATCTCCCCGTTCCTTCGCATAGTCATAATTGTCTACCGCAGCGGTAAGGTATTCTCCCGCACCAATGGAATGGGAGGACAGTGTCTCAAATGGATACATTCCATTGTGAATAGTGATCATCGCCAGTCCGCCAAACGATACCAGTGTTCCAAATGTTGCCAGTAACAAACCTGCTTTATACGCTTTCCATTTCTTTTCTTCTTTCAGTTTCACAAGCAGGATTGCACCACAGAGGGATGCAAATAATATATAAAATGTCAGATTTCTCCATGCAATTTTTATAAATCCGACAAACGGCTCCAGAAGTGGCTGAATGAACGGAACCATGGAAATTGCAAGGTAAAGCACAGCAAATCCCAGCAGATGATCCGCTTTCTTATTTTTAACCATTCCTTTTTTCCAGAAACGAATTGCTAAAATCCAGAAAATCAGGTAACCAAATGCACCCGGGAACCAGCTTGTCACAAAAAAGTCTGCTGTACCAATCACTTTCTCAATGACAACATTTAACAGGCTCACGTATTCACTGCCAAAGAAAAGGCTGATAAACGGCGCTACATTTCCGGCCAGATTACTTGTCTGCCTGTCCGTCACAAACAGCTGCGTTGTTGCCATCTGCTCTAACATCGGCCATGTAAAATATGCAGTAATGAGAACTGTAAGCACGGCTGCTGCGACCATGTATCCAATGGATTTCTTATTCTTCCAGATTCTTTTTATATAGACAATGCAAAGGAGTATTAAAAGAATCACGGTAAGAACTGTGGATATAATATGGGAAAATATCAGTCCTGACATACCGATCGATAAGAGAATCCAGTCTGTCGATGGCTTCTTCGGCTCGATCACGATCCGATAAAAACCAAGCAGAACGATCGGTAAAAATACGAATGCCAGTGCCTCTCCTACCGCAAACCGGATAAAAATGTCCGCCAGAAGAATCGGTGAAAATGTATAAAGATATGCCGCCAGCACAGCCGTTCTCCTGCCCCACACTGAATTGACGCAAAAATACATGGACAAATACGATGCCAGCATAATAGACGCCAGAAACAGGCGGAATGCAATTGCAATATCCACGCCCAATGCCACCAGAAAAGCTGCCGGATACATGAAAATATCCCCATAAAACAGCGGTGAAGCATAACCATAGCCTCCACTGTTCGTTGTATAAATCCGATAAATTCCAGGATGAATCTTCATCTCCTGTGCAATTGCAACAATTCGCTCCGCATGGTATTCAATATCCTGTCCATATCCCATCCATATCATCACAGAAGACAAAATCAATACAACTGCCGCTACAATATGCAATTTCCCTTCAAAATTAATTTTCTGCTTTTTCTCCATTTTTCTGTTTCCTTACCTGTGAAATTCCAAAAATCAGTAACAATAACAGTATCGTTACCACAGAAACTGCAATTCCTATGTATAATCCCTGCGGAATAAATTTCAGTTCAATCACATGTTCTCCGGGTGTTATCTCAAAGAGCATATAATTTCCCAATGTTGTAAAAACTTCCGCCTTTTTTCCATCAACCGTCACATTCCATCCCGCATCGTATGGAATTGTACATAACATATAACTGTTTTCCTCTTTCGTATTATTACACTGTATTGTAATATTGTCATCTAATTTATGTTGGAATGCTACCTCCTGCTGCTGCACCTTCGTTGCATATTGCTGCAAAATTCCTTCATCTTCAAAATACACATATACCTGTTCTGTGGAATGTGCTCCCTCCCCTTTTAAGTAACAGCGCAGGATCACCTCATCCGTGTCCTTCAAATATCCCAGCCGCTTCACTACATTTGCCTGTTCCTCAAGATTTTCCTGCTCTCCGTTTACAATCAGCGTTACGGTAGAAACCTGTGAGCCAAGATACTGTACATAATAGCTTCCCTCTTTGTCAATTTGAAGTTGATAATCCACATAACTCTCTTTTTCCGTGTCATCGATCAGCAGACTTCCATCACTTTCCATAGTACAATTCTCACTGTTTATCAACTTCCAGTCTGTCTGTAAAAAAACAGGTTTTCCTACTGCATCGGAAATATTTCTGTAAATTTCATTTTCGTATGCGAAACAATTATATGGTTCATTTCTGACATCTTCCATATCATTTTCCACAAAAAAAGCAAATGGAAGTGCTGCTTCGTTTTCATACAATCCAAGCGTTCCATCCTCTGCAATTGCTTTGTATCCATTTTGAGGCTCCACAGAGCTGATCTGATATTTCACGCCCAGAAATGATTCGGCCGCATGTGTCGTTCCGTCTTTATAGTGAATTCCAAAAACCATATTCCGGTAATACCCGAGATCAAATGCCATAAGCTGTGTACTGTCCCGTTCTACCGAAGTATATGAATCCAGTCCATATAAATTAAACATAAAATTATCATTGACAGTTCGATAAGCGTCTCCTGTCATAACCGTACGAAACAGTCCTTCCTGTTCTTTTACCTGCTCTGCCAGTCCCGATACACGTTCCACATAATCCTTATAATCCGATACCGTCGTAGATTCGTATAAGGAACTGTTCTCATATAAAAATAGAGCATTTGCCAAAAGTTCTGCCGACATTCCTATCATAAGCGCTACCGTCAGAATCTTTTTATTTTTTGTCAGAATGCAGAGTAAAACATATGCTGTGATAAGAACAATGTTAAAAATAATCACGCCCTGTCGATGCAATGATAAGAAATCTTCCCTGACCAGTATCATTTGTATGGCAAGAAATACTCCAACGATCAGGAAATTTCTCTTTTGTCCTTTCTCCCATCCATATTGTTCGTAGTTCCAATAACTTTCTGCCGCGATCACAAGCATTAAAAACAGATACAAAAATGCAAAACGATACTGCGATCCATTTGGCATATTAAATGCCTGCCATGCACAACACAAATTATAAAAAATCAGCGAGGCCAGCATGAAGCCGGTCATCACCCCGTATGCAAGCTTTCTCTTCCACGGAATGTGTTTCGTCATAAAAAAAGTCCATACAAAAAACAATGACAAAACACCACAATACAACAATGGTCCTCCACTGGTGATCTGCAGCGTCTCAATCGTTCCTGCAAAACTCTTGCTGAAAAAATTGGAAACATCGAATAATCTGGTGAAATTTTTTAAAATATTAAAATCGATTTTGCTTTTGCCATCCTGCATAGAATACAATGCCGGAATCGCAACCGCCGCCGATAACATTCCACCAAGAATTGAGCTTCCTGCATAAATAAAAATCGTGCTGATTTTTTTCTTTTGTCCAGAAAGTAAAAAATAGTAACATACAAAATACAGAACAGAAAAAATACAGAGCATATACCCGATATAAAAACTGGTCGCAATTGCAAGTCCAAGGGTAATCATATACAGCATATATCTGCGGTTGTCAATCAACCGCTCAATCCCGAGTACCATAAGCGGCAGCAACATGATCCCATCTAACCAGATAATATTGAAAAAATATGCAGTAACAAATCCCGACAGAGCATATGCAGTAGAAAACATCAGATTTCCCACACCCTCATGTTTTGCCATAAGATAATAATTCATGCTCCATCCGATCAACCCTATTTTCAAAATCATAATGACGCAAATACCGATATAAATATTCGTTTCATCAAAAAAATAAAATAAAATATTAAACGGACTGATCAGATAATAGGCGGAAACACCAATCATGTCCCCACCGATTGCTCTTGACAGTGAATACCATGCAGATGCCTCTCCGTGTAAAATATCATGCAAATGCACGAAAAACGAACTGTACTGCCAATCCATATCCCAGATCAGAAATGTATGATTTCCAAATGGGAATACCTTTAATATCACCATCGCAACTGCCATCAAAAAAACCGGCATGAAAAATGATGCCAACCCTAATTTTCTTTTATGTGTCATCTTCTTCCTCTTTTCGCTGAAATCTTTCCTATGGTCGATCCAAAACGAGTACCATATCCGGCGATAAAGTATTAATATAATATTCCATCTGCTCCGGGGTTATATTATAAACATAATCCAAAACGTCCGTATCCAGTGCCAGATATGGAACCAAATGCCAGCAGAATGAATTAGAACACACCAGAATGCGTTTCTGGTTATTTGTAATTTTCTGATTCTGATACTCAAAAAGGTAACTGTTTCTGATTCTCGAAGCCGAATAAGCAGTTAATACGGTAGAGTATTCCGCGGTATCTGCTTTTGACATATCAAAAGCTGCCTCCTCAAAACTTCCCGTATAAAATTCATCCCGATATGCATCCATGACCACCATATCCGTCTCAAAATCCGGCAAAAATAACTCTACCTTTTCCCTGATGGACGGATTATTCAATCCATAACTCTTTACCTTATAATTTGCCTCATCAAAATAGCCTGTGTCATATTGAAAACCATATTGTGTGTTCAGATAATCTGCAATGATTCCTGCGGATTGAAACCCTGAACGGGTTGTCCAGTGTCCATCTGTCTCATAAAAACCTGTATTGATTTCCCATCCTGCCTCCTGCAATGCCTCCCTGAGATCAAGCACGTCCACAGAATTTTTTCCCAGTAACTTCAATACCTGATCTGCATTATCGTTTTCATATGCGTCTGCTCCCCATGGAACCTGCGTGCTTTCCTCATCCACCCGGTACGGATACTGTACATATAAAAAATCCACACCGGCTTTCTTTGCACAATTTGCCTCTACAATGATTTTGTCCGCATAATCAGACATATCTTTCTCTTCCACTGCCTCGTAATCAAAACCTGTCTTTAACGTATAAGTTGTGCCATTCGTTCTTGCATAAGCAAGATCCCAGCTCATTACCTGATCAAATCCACGGCTGAAACTTCTCATTCCTGTGTACAGCAGAAATTTGTCATTACAATATTTTTCAATATCCTTCTCTTTTTCCACAACTCCGGATTTCCATTGGTCAAAAAAAGTGACACTGCCTGATTCTTCTGTATCTTCCTTCGTGACCGGTGCTTCCTTCAGGATCTGTTCGAGTGTTTTCAGACGTTCCGGTTTACTCTCTGTTTCATTTGTTTCCGTCACGGTACGTTCCAGCCTGTCTCCCCAGTTGTAATCTGCAAGTGCACAGGTTACATAATTTTCGATTCCAAGCTTTCCGATCATCACTTTTTTTGCAAAAATCCTTACACCGACAGCGCACATGCCAGCTACACAGATTCCAACCATCACAAGCGGAAGAATCTGATACAATTTTTTCTTTTTCATACTTCCTTAATAACTCCATGCATTCACTAAAAATTGAAATAAATAAACGGATTATAAGAACTTGACATACATTTTGCAATACAGAGCAAAAACAGTGGAACTGCTGCTATCGCTGCTATATTCTTCCTGCTCTGCTCCTGTAATTTTAATTTATCAGCAATCCACCGGATAACCGGACAACTGAAAACAACTGCCAGAGTAAGCATCACATAACTTCCCGACAAACACTCCGCTGCTGTATTGTCCCAGAAACTTCCGCCAGCTCCAAACATTTGTGCAATATAACGTCCTGCCAGAGAAAGGCTGTCTGCCCGAAATACTACCCACAGCAAAATAACCGCTGCCATCGTATAAATGTGTCCGACATAACGTACACCTTTCGTCCATCCACCCAATCGTTCTACACATAACAACACAAAATATCCAAGTCCCCACACAATAAATGTCCAATTAGCGCCATGCCAGATTCCGGTAAGAAGCCACACGATAAACGTGTTCCGGTATGTCTTCCACACACCTTCCCGGCTTCCACCTAACGGAATATATACATAGTCACGAAACCAGCTTGACAGAGACATATGCCATCTGCGCCAGAATTCTGTGATACTTTTTGACACATACGGATAATTGAAGTTCTCCAGAAAATGAAAACCAAACATTCTGCCAAGACCAATCGCCATATCCGAATACCCGGAGAAATCGTAATAAATCTGAAGTGTATAAGCGATCCCTCCCAGCCATGCGCTTGCTGCGGAAAGGTTCGAATTTCCGGATAAATAAAACATATTATCAGCGATCGTTCCCATATAGTTTGACAATAATACCTTTTTTCCAAGTCCGTATACGAACCTTGTCATACCGAGGGAAAAATCCTCCATATTCTCCTGCCTGTGGTCAATCTCATACGCAATCTGTTCATAACGCACGATAGGTCCTGCCACCAATTGTGGAAACATAGACACATAGAGTGCAAACTTATAACAATTCTTCTGCACCTTTGTGTTTCCATAATAGAGATCAAAAATATAACTGAGAATCTGGAACGTAAAAAAAGATATTCCCAAAGGAAGTGAAATTTCAATATCTGCAATATTTCTGTGCAACAATAATTCCACATTCGACAACACAAACGTCAGATATTTAAAAACAAACATCAGGGATAAATTCCATACAACCGACAAAACCAGCCATGTCTTCTTCCGACTGCTTCCTGCCATTGCAAGTCCGATCAGCCAGTTTACAACAATGGAAGCCACCATCAAAAGAACAAAGACCGGTTCTCCCCACGCATAAAAAAACAAACTTGCCACGAGCAAAATAATATTACGATATATTCTGTTCTTCACAATTGGATTGAAATACAAAATTAATACAATCGGTAAAAACAAAAATAAAAATACAGATGATGAAAAAAGCATGAACTACTCCTGTCTCTACTTACTAAAATACGCAAGGTAAATACATCCTGCAATAAACATTACGATTCCAAATAGTCTTAAATATATCATTCCATGATCGAAATGTAATGCTCCGTCAACCGTTTCTCTCCATTTCAGACTCTCTTTTCCCTTTTGTGATCTGTTTATTACTAAAAATGCGATCAGGCATACTGCAAATATCATAAACAATGATGACACATACTGTTCCAAATGATGTTTTGCAATAAATTCACCCAGATTTGCGCTTCCCTCTCCAGACTTCATTGGCAGCTTTTTCAAAATCAAATCTGCAAATGTTTCCCTTGTCATATAAACCTGAAAAGAAATACAGTAATAAACACTGGCACAGGAACTGATAAAAAATTCAAGGATCATATTCAGTTTCATCTTATCACTTCTCATAACCAGAAAAATGGCGATATATGGTGCAAGCAGAACAATCCAGTATGGATGCGCATATACAAAGATAAAAAAGGCTGCAAAGACTGCAAGCGTAATCCACATCGTATGATAAAAATATTCGTCTTTGTTTTCAACTTTTGTCGCATATGCATAAATACTCAGCGCCACGAGAATTGCCAGAAATGCCGGAATCTCTGTATTTCCGCCTACAAATACCGTTGAAAACATACGCGATACCATGACATCATTTAAAATAGAAGTTGACTGCACATAATCCTCACGCCCTGCATATGGCAGCAGACAAAGTGCAATGCAAATGACACCTGCGATCATGTCCACGAGCACATATAAAATTCGTTTTTCTTTCAACAGTACGAGTGGGATAAACACAAATAAAGCAAAAATCTTCATTGCCGCCGCAAACGAAAAAATGAGAAGAAACTTCCATGTAATCTGATCCGCATTTAAATATTCCCGGATTCCCCACAACATCAAAAATACCGTGATCATGTCAATCTGCGCAATTGCCACTGTCGGCAATACTACAAAAAGTGAGGACGCAAACATAAACTGTGCAAACCGATATTTTTCTTTTCCAAAGCCAAAATCTTTTAAGATTTTTTCCATCATCCAGAGTGTCAGCAAAAGGAAAAATACCATCTGCAACTTACTCCAGAGCAGACATGGAACTGCATATTCTCCCACATGAAAAAAGCGTGTTAAAATCCATACTGGCAGATTCCACACTGCGATCACCGCATAAACCATCCAGTAATACACTGCTCCAAACCCAAAACACGGATTTGCCAATGTGTTTGCATAAAAATTCGGCATATCCAGATCAAAAATTGTATCCAAAAATGTCAGACTGTGATGATATATAATTTTCAGGTCGCCATAAAACATGGTCACAAAAACAAACACAGACATTACCAGCAATAATGCCCAATCTGTTTTTCCAATTGACCTGTCATTTAACTTCATTACTTTTTTTGAAATTTCTTTCATTTTCTTCCCTTACTCTCTTCTCAAAATTTGCACGGGAATATCTTTATGACTTATAATAAATCGTCATGTCACATCCCTTGCAAAGACGTAACCCTGCTCTTCCTTTTTCCTTTAAGAGTTTTCGAATCCCCCTGTATGCCTGTCCATTCCATACATCCATAATGGATTCTACAGCAAGATCTCCTAATGTCATCTGTCCAAGTGCATCACTACAGCACAGGCTCACTTTTCCATCCGGGCGGATCACCAGCTGCTTGAATGGCAAAATACAGCTTGCATTTAACGTTTTTTCAATTTTTGCATTCGGAGATGCTCCTCCTCTGGTAGATAACACTTCGTTTATCTTTCTTGGATAAATCTTAACTTTATCCTGATACACATTGTGTTCCTTGCAGTAATCATATATCTCCTGCACCGGCTTGTGCAGATTTAGATTCTGGTTATAATTATCAATTTTAAGGCTGTCCAGATGCGGGATCACCTCTAAAAATTGTTCTAATGTCAACAGTGTTCCATTCGTATAAATCTCTAAAAAAGCCTTTGGCAGCTTTTCTCTCGCATACTTCACACGCCGGATAATATCTTCATCCAAAAAAGGTTCATTATTGGAATACAAGCCCAATCTGTAACTGTAATCTAAATCTGCAAGCTCCCCAATAATCTTTTCAAACAATTCATCTGTCATTCTGCAATACTCTCGTGTGTCACTTTTCTTATTGACCGGACAGAAAGAACATCCGCTGTTACAACGATTGACTGTCTCAAGTTCGATCAGTTCAAAAATAGGCTGTTCTTCCTTATCTCCCATTTCTTTTGTATAACCATTCACATATTTGCGATAACTGAGATAATTTCTTTTTTTCTGCAGTTTTCCTGCAACCCCGCTTTTCTCATTATCGTAACGGTTGAAAATCATATCTTCCATAGCTCCCTCTCCTTTGTTTTAAAAAATTCCCCATAAAATAGAACCTATTATACGATACCATATTATCGGCTGCCATGTCCAATTATTTGTTTCTTAAGATATATCTGCCACCAAAAAATTTGTAATTCCCTTTTTCCAATGATACAATACCTTTGTTTCATACTTACCACCATAAGGAGTTTACCAATGAAAAACAAACAGCAGTTCATCAAACAATTTATATCTTACCTGTTCGTCGGTGGTGGTGCCACCATTGTGGAATGGGTTGGTTTCTGGTTATTTGACCATTGTCTTCATATTCAATACCTGATTGCAACAGCCTTTGCCTTCTTCTTTTCAACTTTCGCAAACTGGCTGTTCGGTCGTCTGTTGACCTTTAAAAATTCAGACAAAAATATTTTTCTGGAGCTGGCTCAGATTTATCTTACCAGTATGATTGGTCTTTTATTTAACCTGATCATAATGTACATTTTTGTATCAAAATTCAATTTGCCTGATATGCTCTCAAAAATCATTGCAACAGGTATTGTATTTTTCTACAACTTTCTTGTACGGAAATTTATCATTTATAAAAACAATGAATCATAATGTTCGTCAAAAGGCAGCTGCTTGCACGCAACTGCCTTTTCTATTGCTTTTATTTTTTCTGATACAGGTAAAAATTCTCTACCATCAAATTAAAATTAGACTGTTCATAAACCAGCTCTAATGTATCATTTTCCTGTTTCTGTGAAAACAAATAATACACATTCTTTCCCTTTAAATCCAAGCTTCTTCCCCTACCTGCATCGGTATCGCCCAGTCTTTTATAATAGGTGTATTCCTCTTCACTGTCCGGATATACGAAATTCAACTTTCCATCTGTATAAGCGATCATATTCGGGAAACTGTCCGCCACATCTGAAATAACAAACACATCATTCTCACCATAGCTGCCTGCCAGATACTGAGCCATTCTTTTTGCTGTGGAATAATCCAGCTTCCAGTCCCGGTAAGAACAATAGCCTACCTGGAGGATCATTCCCATGAGAAATACTGTGATAACTGTTTTTAACACTGTCGGAAGCGGTTTAAAATCTCCAAATAAAAATCCAGTTTTCTGATAAAAAATCCAAAGCCACAAAAGGATTTCACCAATCAATACAAGCGCATGCTGGATATGTGTTCCATTGTAGATCAATGCAATAATCACACATATTGCACCAATTCCACCCAGAAAGATCAGCAGCTCCTGCCAGTTTTCTTTCCATTTCCAGATAGACATTACAATCAGAAAAATCAAAATGATTATGATCCCATTCACCATAATTTCCCGATAAATATTGGATACAAAATCAAAACCTGCATTTAATGTTCTTTGGATGGAAAATAAAGCCTGTCCAAAAAAATCCAACGGATCAGAGAGTATATCTCCTGCAACAGAACCAACGCCCTCACTTGCTCCCCCACTCAGTTCTTTGAACAAAAACAGCAGATTCAAGCCAATCAGACCAATTCCAACTGTCTTTTGTTTTCTTTTATCTGCTATTGCAACACACTCATAAACCATCTGAAGTGTCAGCATAACTGCCAGCCCTGCCACATACATATGTGTCTGAAACAACAGAATGATCAAACCTGCCCACAAAACCGGCTTTTCCTTCCGTTTTAGATAAAATGCTCCAACCAGAACCAATTCCAGAACGATCAACGCATACGAGCGTGCCATAGCCGTATTATAATAACTAAATATCGGTGTAAACAGAAGCACTACTCTTGTCCACAATGGCAGCCTGCTCTTTAATAAAATCCATGCTGCCAATGCCATGATTGCACAACTGATCAGGCTAAACCATCGATATGGAAAACCAAGTTTTGCAAACGGCATAATGACAAGATACCATAAGATCGGATGTCCCTCTCCCGGAAGGATTTTTATCAGCTCGCCTACAGAAAGACTTTTGGCGATCATCCATGCTTGTCCCTCATCCCTCCAATGTTCATGTACCTTGACACATAAAAGGTTGAATGCAATATAACATACAAACGCTATTACTATAATTACTTTTTCATTAATCCTGTTTTTCTTCATGATATTCCTGTTCTGTATTGACAGACCAAATATTTGTTTTATCCGTTACGCCCTGTAAAATATTCTGCACTGCTTCAAACGACGTTGCCATCGAATGATCCATATTATTATACCGGTGCTGTCCGTTACGTCCAACGCAGAATAAATTGTCAATTTCATTTGTAAATGCGATCACATCATCAATCTGATCATAGGTATCAAAATATGCCGGATATGCTTTTTTTACTTTTTCGCGATGAGAATCCAATACCTGTTTCTCACTGTTAAGTACGCCCATGCGGATCAGTTCGTCCACCGCAAATTTCCTGCACGCTTCCTCTGACATATTCCAGAATTCGTCATTTTCTTTACAGAAATATTCCAGACCAATCCATACTTTCTTATCCGGCTCCGCCACCATGTAAGGTGACCAGTTATTAAAAATCTGAATTCTTCCTAATTTCACCCCTGCATCCTGAACATAAATCCAGCAGTCCGGCACAAGATCGTTCATCGTTTTGATCTTGGTAAGATTCTTTAAGTTGAGTTTCTCTGTAAGGATACCAACTGTAACAAAATCACGGTATGGAAGCCCTTCTGCAACTTTTAAAACTTCTGTTGGAACATTGTCCATACTTTCCACTAAATCTTTTAATGGCATGGACGAAATGAAATAATCCCCATCATACTTTTCACCATTTTCGCAGCTGACACTTACAATGTTCTGATTCTCACATTCCACTTTGGTAACTTTGGCATTGTAAATAATTTTACCGCCCATCTTCTCCACTTCGCTGGCGGCAGTCTCCCAAAGCTGTCCTGGTCCATATTTTGGATACATAAATTCTTCAATGAGTGACGTTTCAACCTTGCGGTTTTTCTTTGATGGCACCATCTTGGAAAACATGTCTTTTATAATTGCAAGAATAGACAGCCCTTTTACACGCTGTGCCCCCCAATCTGCAGAAATCTCTCTCGGATGGCGTCCCCACAGTTTCTCTGTATATTTTTCAAAAAACATGGAGTATAAGACACGTCCAAAACGATTAATATAAAAATTTTCCAGATTATCTTCCGGCAGTTTATGGACACACGAGTATAAATAACTGCATCCTGCCTTCACTGTCTGCACGAATCCCATATTAATGAAAGTCTGTGGCTTCATACTGATCGGATAATCAAAAAATTTCTTACGATAATAGATTCTCGAAACCCTGTTTCGAAGAAGCATCACCCGGTCTTCTTTCTCCGGATCCGGTCCTCCCGGAATCGTTTTTCCCGGTCTTCCAAGCACCTTATCGTCATAAGACAATGCTCCCTGTAAAGGCATAAGATCTTTCCACCAGTCCATTACCTGTGTATCTTTTGAAAAAAAACGGTGTCCACCGATATCCATTCTATTTCCGTTATATCTTACGGTTCTGGAAATTCCACCAACTACTTCACTCTCTTCCAAAACAGTCACTTCATAATCATTCGACTTTTTCAATAACTCATATGCAGCCGTCAATCCTGCCGGACCAGCTCCAATAATCACTACTTTTTTCATCTGTTTTTCTCTTTCTTCTTTCATGTTTTCATAAATACATAACCAATCTTTAGTCAAACAGTTAAATTTTAACACAAAACAAACATGCTGTCTACGCTTGTAAATTTCATTTTTTTTTATCATATTATGAAATAAGTACAAAATTTTCTTTGATTCTGCTATAATGCAACTATTGTATAAAAATTTTATGGAGGATTCTTTCGACCAATGAACAAAAAGAATTTATTTGTATCGCTTTCTTACATCTATATTGCTTTGCCCTTTCTGATTTTTGTGCTTGGCTGGGTGAAATGGTATATTTCTATTCCGGCAGCTTTTTTCATCCTGTATGCGCTTTATCGCATGATAAAAAAAGACTGTGACCTGTGGCTTCCAGTCTGGAATAAAGACACGATCCGCCTGGGGCTTCTGATTGTCATTGTGATTGGCATATGGGTTTATTTTTCCGGTGTCGGCGGTATGGCTTATCAGAATACAGACCATCGCTGGCGCAATCAGATTTTTCAGATGCTTGTCAACTATGACTGGCCACTTGTGAAAGATGTGACGGTCGACAATGTTACCGAAACCCGTGGAATGATCTACTATATCGGTTTCTGGCTTCCTGCTGCTCTTGTCGGTAAGCTTTTGGGATTACGCGCCGGCTATCTTTTCCAAATGGTATGGGCATTGCTTGGCATAACACTTATCTACTATTACATATGTGCTTTTTTCAAAAAGCTCTCCATCTATCCACTTCTTGCATTCATCTTCTTTAGTGGGCTAGATATCATTGGGGTATATATGCGAAATAACGATATGAGTGGGCTTACCAATCATGAGCACATTGACTTCTGGTGTGGAATCGCCCAGTACTCAAGCATGTCCACATTGCTGTTCTGGGTATTCAATCAGGCAATTTATGCATGGCTCATTTTGTGTATCATCTTTGCCCAAAAAGATAACAGACATATTGTCTTTACCTGGAGTCTTGCCATGATCAATGCCACTTTCCCATTTGTTGGCATGATTCCATTTGTAATATATAAAATGATAAAAAACAACAGACAAAAATCAGTATCCTTCAAAGAACGTATTCCTCTGTTTTTCAAAGGCGTATGTACGATTGAAAATATTTTTGCCGGAGGTTTTGTAGGAATTATTTCTTTTATTTATCTGATTGGAAATATTTCCGCCCAAAAGGTAAATCCAACCTTATCTTCACAGGTTTACTCCACTACCGGTTTCCTGTTTTTAGCATCTTTCTTTTTCCTGGTGGAGGCAGGATTTTACTTATTTGTGATGTATCCATATCAGAAAAATAACATCTTATATTACATCGTGATTATTATTTTAGTAATATGTCCATACATCCGCGTCGGCTCTGGTGCAGATTTCTGCATGCGTGCATCAATACCTGCACTTTTTGTCATGTACCTGCTGTTTATTGATACTTTTTCCAAAAGTATACATGACAAAAAATGGGGCATTGCAGTCGGTCTCAGCATTTTATTTTTGATTGGCTGCGCTACCCCTTACAGAGAGTTTTGCCGCACTGTAATTCGGACTTCCGACATGTACATCAATAACAGTAACTTCCCGGTAGACCCTGTCTCAGAAATTGAAATTATTGGTGCTGATAACTTTTCCGGTAATATCGAGGGCAATTTCTTCTACCACTATCTCGCAAAATAACAGGTTTTAAAATGCCATAGCATACACAGCTATGGCATTTTTGAGTTCTATTGTTCTGATAATTTCAGGTAAATTCTGTATTTCAACTCCACATCCCGTATCTGCGGAATGATATTATCATACACCTCTTCTTCCTTGAACTTTCTTATCAGATCATCGCTATGTTCATACGCCACACGATCACCGTCAATTGTACTCTCATAATACCGAATCCTGTCTGCCAGTTTATCCATTGTCACAACCTCATGCCCTGATTCCAGATTCAAATGGATCTGCTCATCTGTAAGTCCAATAATATTGACAATTGCAATCGCCGGCACATCCCGTCTGATAGCTTCTCCTGCCAACATCTGTATGTACTCACAATATCTCTGATTTCTCTTATCCGCATTGTCCACTCTGTGCGTATGCGTTTCCTGTTTATCTGTGTTCTCTGCATAATACCATGTTTTTGTGTCTGAGCTTCCGTATAATTCAACATGCTCCGGAAACTTCACTGTCTTGATCACATAGATTGCCTGATCACCAATCACGATATGATCCACATGCATTACTTCATACATCCCTGCATCATGATTAAACGTCTCTGTCTCATAATAGCCATTATTTATTGTGCAAAACTTTGGAAAGTTTTTGATCAGATACTGTTTTGCCTGCTGTATTGCCGCTTCATGCTCCTGTTCTCTCTCCATTTCTTCTCTGGAGATATGAATATCCACATTCTCCCAATCAATTTCGCTGCGACGTAATCCCGGTCTTACCATAACTCACATTTTCCTTTCATTTCCTTCAATCTCTTTTAACAGTTTCCCTAATCCCCAAAGCAACCTGTTAAATTAATTAATTTTATTCCCATTCATGCAAAAAGACCATTCGATATCGCGTAAATTTAAATTTACGTCACATCGAATGGTCTATTTGTCTTCTGGAATTTACCATAATCTCAAAATTAATTGGAGGTACAAAACCATGAAAAAGAAAATTTTTGCTATCACATTATGTGCACTTATTGCAGCCGCTTCTATTGTTGGAAGTACAGGAGTTGTGGATAACTCGAATGTAGCTGCCTACATTCTTGGACCTATGGTAGGCGGATATTAAATTTCTATTTGATATTCATTTCTACACCAAGTAGTTATATATTCAACAGTATCCATTCTTTTCATTGTTTCAAAAATAGTAACTGCTTGGTGTAAATATTTTTTAGCATTATCAATTTGTCCTAATTCAACAGATGCTATTCCTTGATTTAGTATAAGCCTTGGAAAAGCTACCAGATTTCCATATTTAACGCAAAAATCCACTCCTTGATTTGCTATATCTAATGCTTCCTTATGGCAATGTTCACTGCCAAACCAGCAACTAAGATTATATAAAATCATAGGATACTTTGCAGTTTTTATTCTTCCGTCTACAACTCTATTTTCCATATATTCTTTAAGCCACATATCTAATTGTATTGCTGTTAATAAACTAGTATTTTCTGCATGTCTTACAGCAATACTATTAATAATTGTAATTTCATCAAACGTTAATAAATGGTTTCTTAATGGACTTTTCCCATCAAAATCCGGCAATGTAATTTGTATAGCCTTCATAAGATACTCCATAGCCTTACCATTATTGCCATATTTTTGTGTTGCGAGTTCCCCTTTTGCCCAAAACAAACTCTGCCTCTCCAATTCTGATGTATTTTGAGTCAGTTTCTCCACTATATCAATCTGTTCTTCAATTCTATGTAAATCTCCATCTGTTACATTTCTAATCAATGTCTGTATTTCTAAATACAACTCCATCTCTTCCCTGCTCACAAAAGAATTAAACAAATTATTCTCCGTACCCAATCGTTCAAACAGTTTCTCCAGAATAAGTCGCCCCGGTTTTTGTGCACCATTTTCAATTCTGGATAAAGATGCCGTTGTACAGATTCCATAGCTGACCTCTTCCTGTGTATATCCTTTTCTCAATCTGGTTTCTCTCAAAAAATCACCGACAACATATACTGCCATATTGTATCTCACCCGTTTCTTTCTTAAGTATTTTGATACTTATAATATAGCTAGTTTTCAGTTATAATACAACTTTTTTATTTACTAATCTCTCAATTCTCATTATTTTTCTTAGTATTTAAGAATATCTTTCTATTTTCTGTATTTCAATGCTTGTAACTAAGAATTTATATAATATTTTCACGCAAAATTTAAGGGAAATGATATTATACCATTTCCCTTGATCTTAGCTGATATACGATTACCTTTTACTCCCGAATCAATTCCTTTGCCTTGCCAAAAATTTTTTCCATATTATCCTGAATCTCATTTGTATCATCAACATACAAAATGCGCAGATTTTTAATAGCTCTTGTCACTGCTACATATAGAATATTTCTTCCTTTTTCAAATTGCTCCAAATCTTGTTCGACAGGCTCGTTATATTCCTTAAAAAATATCTCAAAAATATTTTTCCCTCGTCCAAATTGTTTTTCAAGAATAATTGCAACATTTTGATATTCCAAACCTTTTGTACTATGAAACGTATGATATGAAATATCCTTTTTTTCATCCCGATTAACATAATGATACCAATTTAATAAATCTACGATTTTTAAACTTAGAATATTTCTTACAATTTCCCTTGTTTCCCTTTCATCATTTTGTTCTTCCACTGATGTATATAACGCCGTAAGAAAAAACTTTAGAACTCCGTCATACGTCATCTCTTCTATATCGAAAACTCGTTCGACAATTAACCTGAATACGCCACTATCAGAATTGGTATATTCTTGAAATATTATCATGAACAATTCATCTAACGTACTTCCCTCTATTGATTTCAATGTATTTATAAGGGATTTTAGTTCTAAAAAACCCATATATCTATACTGATCTGTCGGCAAAATATCTCTTAACGGCTGCATTTCGTCCCTCACTTGCGTGTACAATCTCATTAGTCGAAATAGTAACGCCTGTGTTATTCCTAGATGAACAGTGTCATGACTCAATAATTCTGTATTTAATTGCTCAAAATTTGCCCCCTTATAATTTTCAGTGTCCTTATATGCAGAATATACCGTTAAAAATCCGCTATATTCTGCCACCATTTTATTTGTAGCCATTATACAATGCAACGCATTATCATTATTTATACCCCAATCTTCTACACATTTATCAACGAATCTTTTCACATCCTCTTGATTACCATAATATAGTTCTACAACCCCTCCTGTACTGTCACTATAAATAGACCTTTGTTTTATATCATCATTTCGTATTTTATTAGCAACATCAATAATTTCTCTGTAAGATCTGCGATTATATTCCTTAGAGATTTTTTTTAACTCAGGATGCAATTCTATTAACTTTTTCCCAACACCATCTTCATAAATATTTTGGACGGAATCTCCAAAATATCCAATAAACATATTATGATTTATTTCCTTCGCATATTGCTCTATAGTATTCATAATTTTTACCACAATATCTGCTGTATCCTGATATTCATCAATTAAAACATATGGATAGTAGTCAATCACAATCTGTCTTAATCGTGGATAGTTTTCAATCATCTGATACCCATACTCCAGCAACGTATCATGACTGATTCTCATTTTATCCAGTCTGTCTTGATTATACATTGCATCATAATATACTATTTGATATTTTGGATCACCAGCCTTGATTTTTTCAAGACAATCCTTATATCTTTTCCTTCGAAAAAGCTTATCCATTACCCCCTTAAAATTTGCCACATTAGAAAGAAGTTCACCATAATTCTCCTTTATTTCTTTTGGCATATTTTCTTTAAAATCCTTTGCCTTCTGATTATATACACTATTATATAGTTTCTTCTTATCCAACATTAAATTAAATAAATATTCTTTTTCATCCACGCTCAATTTCTGATATTTTTTATAATCATCTTTCTCTTCCAATTCTTTATCAATTGCTACAACTTCATGGCATAATCTTTCTGTATGTAATTTTAACAATGCTGTCTTCTGATTACATATAATATCCCATATTCTTTTATGAATCGTAGATACTTCCACAACATCTGAAGAACCCAGTTGCTGCATAATATGTTCCGCTGCAACATTCGTATAAGTAATACAAGCTATTTTTTGATTATGATTTTTTAATTTTTCTCCCTGTGAAATGATAATATGTTTCAAGCATTGTATTAACGCATAGGTTTTTCCTGCTCCTGCACCCGCATTAAAAACAACGCTTGTATACGAATCACTACACTCACATAAATCCTGTATTACTTTATTTTCATTTATTAAATCTTCTTCCTTAGAATTATTCACTTATTCCACCTTCTCCATTTAGTTTATTTTCAAGCCATTTGAGACCCTGTTCTATATATTCTGGCAGTTTTGGAATATTCTCCTCTACTTCTTCATTTACTATTCTGTAAAGAAGTTTACTTGCGAATTCTCCTTTGCTATTTTCTAACTTCACCTGCCATTTATACGAATTTTCTTTGTTTTTCTTATAATCATTACCACTTCCCACAATACTCTTATATATTCCAGGCTTTATCTCTTTTAGCAATTCATTTACTATTACATTATCATAATTTGTCAAAATAAAAGCCTCTTCAAAACTAGTTGCATAATATCCTTCTATCACACCCTGATAGGTTAAATAAATGTTATTTATTTCTTTGTAAGCCGGAATATCGTCTATTTTCTCTTTGAAAAAATTAATAATTGTTTTATTTGTAGTTTCTTTTCCATCCAAACAATCAACTTGTGAAAAATCATTTTCTTCTATCGTTTCTTGCTCGTTGTGCTCTGTGTCCTTTGCTTTTTTATCCTCTTTTGCTTTTTCACGTTTAATATCCAGATCGGTTATAATTACCACTGGTATTCCAAGCGCTTCAATTAATCGTTTATATAAAAAACCATGTGCACCATTAATATTGAATACAGAAATATAAAACTTATTTAAATTTCTTCTTTCATCTTCCAAATAAAACGGTACTAATATATCCTCTGCAAATCCCTCTACAAATATTGCTGCATCTGAAAAGAAAAGTTCTGACACTTTAAACTTAATATGTTTCTTCAAAAATTTAAATGCCTCTTTTTGTTTTTCTTCATTTTCTACATCTGGCATTAAATTTTCATTGCATAAATTTGTCGCACAGGAATTTCCTTCTTTCTCATGCAAATAACAAATATTATCAAATGTATTTGTACTTTGTATTTTGCTATTCAATATATGTGCAGAATGCGTTGTAATAACAATTTGACTATTTATATTTTTCTTTTTTTCACAAAGTAAAAGCCGTATTGCTTCATTTATATTTTTAATGAACAATTCCTGCATTTGCGGATGCATAAATGTTTCTGGCTCTTCAATAGAAATTAAATTAATCTTGCTGTTAAAAGTATCATCTGGATATCTTTCCATATAATCAATTATGTCCGCTATAATTAAAACAAGATTAGTATACCCCAATCCAAATTGACTTTCTGGAACATGTATATCATTTTCTACATACTCATATCTTATAAGATCTTTCATTAATTTATCAAAAGTGATATCTGCACTTAAATTAACTTCCATATGATTTGTAGACACTAGTTTTCTTAATACCTCTTTTAATACATATGTATGCTTTTCTTTAATCGTTCCAGTTAAAGTTTTATTAATTTCGGACAGTTCTTGTTCTATATTTTTCTTATCATCAGAAAATGTACTATTATACCTATAAGTAACGATTTTATTAAATGCATCCGTCAGACAATGCTCATTTTTTAAGTGATTAGCCTTTATACATTTAATATCCATCAAATTACTCAATTTATAATTGTTTTCAATTTTATTTGAATTTTTATCATAATAGTTAATCCTGTACTTAGTATTCTTCAATAAATCTAAAAACGCTGAAAAATCTCTTTCCTCCTGTTTTTCTATCATTATTTTCATTTGTTTATGAAAAGGTGCACATTCAACAGCCTCATACTTAATATGAATATCTAATTCCGAATCTTTTGTATCTTCGACCAACATGAATGGAATAACATTAGAAATCCTATCATTGCTTTCATCCTCTAGTACTATTGTAATAACAAATTCTATAACTGGCACATTTTTAACCGGGTTATCTACATCATAATTATCAAAATATTTTTTCAAATAACCATAATTAAAATCATTTACACCAAATGCATTTTCATTATGGATTAAATTATCTAATGCAGTAACTATTGTTGTCTTACCTGCATTATTTTTACCAATAATCAATGTTGTGTCTGATGCAATATCTGCTTTGCCTTCATTCTTTTCGTGTTGTTCCTCTCCACTGATCTCTACATTTTGTACATCCTCTTGTTTTTCTTGTCGCTTTATAATTTGAGAACTAATAAATTCTACGACATTATTCTCAGTAGAAAACTTTCTGTAGTTTATAAGCTTAAATTTTTTTAAATACATACGCCTTCTCCTCCTTCAAGTGCATTTAAATTAGTTAATTATATATTCGATAAAGAAAAAATACCATGCGATATGACGTAAATTATTTATTTAATATGGCTATCTATTTTTTAACATTATTGTCCATTATCTATGCTACGGATATATTTTTTGTTAATATAAACAACTTCATTGTTGTATTTTATGTAATTTTATGGTATGCTAAATGTGTTTTCAGATTAACAATGTTATTTTAAATATCATTTTTTCACAGGAGGCCGCACATGAAAAAACTTTCCACCACCCTTTTGGCTAATATCGTCCAGTCCAAAAGGAAATCTTTAAAAATGACGCAGGCTCAATTATCAGAACTGACCGGTATCAACCGCGCACAGTTGTCCCGTCTGGAACAGGAAGATTACTGTCCGCTGATCCCTCAGTTGGAAAAACTGGGCGATGTGCTGGATTTTGATATTGATGATGTTTTCGTGAATACCGCAGCATCCAAACTTCCATCTCCTTCCCCACTTCGCATCGCAGTGGCTGGAACCGGATACGTTGGACTTTCAATCTCAGTCCTGCTTGCCCAGCATAACATTGTCACCGCCGTTGACATCATCCCTGAAAAGGTAGACCTGATCAATCAGCGTAAATCGCCAATTCAGGATGAATACATTGAAAAATATCTGAAAGAAAAAGATTTGCATTTAACTGCCACTTTGGACGGCGAATCTGCTTATAAGAATGCCGATTTTGTAGTGATCGCAGCTCCAACCAACTACGACAGCAAAAAGAACTATTTCGATACATCTGCTGTAGAAGCTGTGATCGAACTTGTTCTGAAAGTAAATCCGGATGCGGTCATGGTCATTAAATCCACAATTCCGGTTGGCTACACAGAATCAGTGCGCAGGAAATACAACACGGAAAACATTATTTTCAGTCCGGAATTTTTACGGGAATCCAAAGCTTTATATGACAATCTATACCCAAGCCGTATCATTGTCTCAACAGATAAAAATAATGAGAAACTGGTAGATGCCTCCAGAAAATTTGCTGCTTTACTGCAGGAAGGTGCCATCAAAGAAAACATTGACACTCTGTTTATGGGATTTACAGAAGCCGAGGCTGTCAAATTATTTGCAAACACATACCTCGCCTTAAGAGTTTCTTATTTTAATGAATTAGATACTTATGCTGAAATAAAAAGTCTGAACACAGAAGATATTATTAATGGCGTGTGTCTGGACCCACGAATTGGAACACACTACAACAATCCTTCTTTCGGCTATGGCGGCTATTGTCTTCCAAAAGACACAAAGCAATTGCTGGCAAACTACAGCGATGTTCCTCAGAACATGATCAGCGCCATTGTGGAAAGCAACCGCACAAGAAAAGATTTTATTGCAGACCGTGTCTTAAAGCTTGCCGGATATTATGACTATTATAATCAGAACGATTATTCCACCAATCAGGAAAAAGAATGTGTCATCGGTATTTACCGGCTTACCATGAAGAGCAATTCCGACAACTTCCGCCAGAGCAGTATCCAGGGCGTCATGAAACGGATCAAAGCCAAAGGCGCAACTGTTATCGTTTATGAACCTACACTCGAAAATGGAAGTACATTTTTCGGCAGCAAAATCGTAAATGACCTTGCCAAATTCAAGAAATCAGCAGATGCCATCCTTGCAAACCGCTATGATTCCTGTCTGGATGATGTGAAAGAGAAAGTGTATACAAGAGATTTGTTCCGGAGAGATTAGGCTTATGCCGTAAACTGGCAGAAGCCGGAACTCTTTGTCATAAAGAATTCCGGCTTCTGCTTTATGCATTACATATTCTTTTGTACCTCTTTTTGGTAATCTTCATAGTATTGGTTCCATTCTGAGTATGTCTTGTCATCTCTATGGTCTTCCACTTCATAATTTTCCGAAATATATGCACCAAGATAATCTGACACCTTTTCTGCTCCATAGACATTCAAGTGTTCTGTACCATCCAGGACATCCAGATTCCAGTCAATCCCTATCTCCTCTGTCAAAAGATTCAGATCTAAATATTCCACTCCATATTTATCTGCAAGGCTCTGTGCCGAATTGTGATTTTCATACCGATAATCTTTCGGTGACGGTACACTGACCATCATAAATTGACTCCCATTCTTCCTGCATAGCTGAATCATGCGTCCTAACAGGAAACGTTCTACACGCGGCACCTCCCTTGTAGCCATCGTCTCTATCATATATTCTCCACCGGCATACGGAATACAATCTTTCTTCAAACGAAATCCCTTATATTGATCCTGTTTTTCATAAACAGCATCCTGAAGATCACTGGGATCTAACTTTTTCCATTGATTGTGATATTCAAAAACCGGCAGATAATACTCTGCTGCCTCAAAAAGTGTCTTATTGATCTGTTCTTCGGTATCAGAAGGCCAAAACAACATATTCGTTTCGAATACAACCACTTTCGGACTCTGTACTTCAAAAACTCGTTTTAACATGTAATAGGTTTCTGACATTCTCTGGGCAGTTCTGGAACAATTATATGAGGTAAACCCATTTTCATGCCACATTTTCAATGGAGAAATACCCGTATATGCCAGACTGTCTCCAATGATAACAGCATCCATAGAATTCCGGGGTTCCGCATAAACAGCATAAGCACTCTCATCCCGCTCATCTATTCCTGCCTTAACGGTATCATTCTTTGGAACAAACAATGCAGAAGCCCCATATAATAAAACGAGAAAAAAAGCAATAAAAATAATCCCATTTCTAACTTTCACTTCTGACCTCCTAAAATCCTGCATAAATCAAGTCAACCACCTGATATCCTGCTCCATATGCCCCAAAAATAATCACTGCAAAAATTGCAGCATAATAAATCATCCAACGAACCGGTAGTCTCAGCTCTGATATTCTCAATCGCAGATTTACGCCTTTCTCCTTTAAAATATCCGCAACAATGACCACTATAGTTCCTGCTATGACAACAGCAAAATCCCAGATGTCTAACCCAAGTGACAACAATGTTCCATCCCACAGCTGTGCCGGATCAAACTTTGTAAAAATGCTTATGAACATTGCTTTTCCCTGCGCCACACTTGCAGACCGGAAAAACATCTCCCCAGTAAAAATAATGATCCATGTTTTTGCAATCTGCAATCCATGATAAAAACGGTTCTCTTTTTTGATGTTCCATTTACGAAGCCAGAACTCTACTGGCGGCTCTAATATATTTTCCAGGGAAATGATAACAAAATAATACATGCCATAGAAAAGATAAGTCCAATTAGCGCCATGCCATAATCCATTACAAAACCAGACAGGAAATAATGCAACAACAGTTAATACAATTTTGGTCACATACTCTCCAACATGCGCCCGGCCAAACTTATTCCATTTCTTCATGATTTTTGACATGGATACCGGATAAAAAATGTAATCCCGGAACCATGCACCCAATGAAATGTGCCATCTGCGCCAGAATTCAGATGCATTTCTGGAAAAAAACGGCTGTCTGAAATTTTCCGGCATCTGAACTCCGAAAATCTGGGCACTGCCAATTACAATATCGATTGCTCCGGAAAATTCCATATAAAGCTGTATCGTATAAGAAACAGCTGCTGCAATCACTACGATTCCACCAAAATCTTCCGACACTCCATATACAGCTGCCACCAGAGTGTTCAGCCTATCTGCGATCACAATCTTTTTGAACATTCCCCAGATAATCCTCTGGATTCCAAACAGCAGATTTTCTCTGTTTATCTGTTCTCCTGCATACAATGCAGCCGCTGTTTCTCCATATCTGCAGATAGGGCCTTCCATGATCTGAGGAAAGAACCCTAGAAAAAGTCCAAGTTTTCCTATATTCTTCTCTGCCGGAATTGTTCCTCTATATACATCAATCATATATCCCAGTGACTGAAGCGTATAAAAAGAAACTCCAAGTGGAACTAAAATCGCACGTGGCTGAATATAAAAACCTATTCCATGCTGCTGACAAAACTGATCCACCACTGCTGCACTGAAATTGAAATATTTCAAATACCACAAAACTCCTATCATTGCAGCAATTCCACAGAACAGCACACCACGTTCTTTTCGGATATATTGTGCTTTTACCTCTTTCTTTTCCCCGCGTTCCAGACTCTTAATCCTGCCCTTACATTCTGTCTGCAATGTTTCCAGCCAGATTCCAATGTAATGTGTTAAAACTGTTGCCCCTAACAGATACACGAGCAGCTTTCTGCTCACACTATAAAAAAATAAATAGCTAAATAATAGCAGCACCTTCCAGCGATGTTTTTTCGGACAAATGGCATAACATAGAATTGCCAGCGGTAAAAATAAAAACAAATAAATCGGTGTATGATATGCCATTACTATTCATTCTCCTGCATTTTCTGAATCATCGCCCAGATTGCTTTTGCCGAATTAAAATTTGCCGGAACGATCTCTCCCGGTAATACCGACACATCAAAGGTATCCTCAATATCTGAGATCAATGACAAAATTGCAAACGAATCCAAAAGATGATCATCAATCAATGTATCACATGTCTCATAATCTACATCCGGGTTAATGTTCTCCAAAATTTCTAATAATTCTTCCATTTTCTAATTTCTCCTTTTTATATAATCAGACAATTGTGAAACTTTTCATAATATTCCTTTCAATTCACACTTTCATGAGTTTCACAATTGTATTTATAAATATCCTGTTTTTTTCTTACTTCCACCATGCCTCGTTCCTCAGAGTACATAACAACTCCCGGCAGGTCCCTGCTCAGGAAAAGTGCCATTCCTTCCATTGCCGCATATGCGCCTGTTCGTTCAAATACAAGCACATCACCAGCCTGTGGGGGCATAAGTAAAACCTGCCTGCACAAAACGTCATTGACGGTACACAGTGCACCGCATACGTTCCACATTTTCTGTGCTTCCTCTGTTTTCTGTGCCGGTATCTCATATACTTTGTGTGCAGACAACTGTTTCATATAAGGAAGATACATTCCTTTCAGCTGTCCATCATAATTAATCTGATGAATTCCACCATCTACAATGACATAATTTTCATTTCCATTACTTTTTATATCACAAATTGTCGTAAAATACCATCCACACAAAGCTGCAATAAATCTTCCCATTTCCAATGTAATTGTACCTTCAAACTTCATCTGGTCAATGCAATCCCTGATTCCGCAAACCATTTCTTCCAAAGACAGTACATTCTTATCAGACGGGAAATAACTGATTCCTGCGCCCGGTCCATACTCCAGCTGTTCTACTTTAAATCCATACTCCTGCAATAGTTTTCCACAAAACGCATCCAGATACAACAGTTCTTTTTCTATCTTCTGAACCTTTTTCTTCTGTGTGCCCGAAAAATAATGAATTCCAACAATCTCAAGAAATGGATATCTCTCCCTATCCCTGACAATCCTACAGACTGTCTCCTCATCCATTCCAAACTGATTTCCACTTGTCAGCCGCAGCAGAATCTGCACCTGCTTTTTATTTTCCGCTGTCCACTCATCCAGATAGCGCAGATGCCTCTCTGACTCAACTGTGAACAGACTGTCGTGGGCATGCTTTTCCAATGCTTCCCATAATGTTTTCCTATCCTTGTATACACCGGAATAAATCATCCCTTGGTCATACATATCACATTTTTCAAAAATATGATATTCTCCGGGAGAGCAGATTTCAAACCGATCCACAAGATTTCTAAGGCTTCTGATCAAAAAGGGATTTGCTTTCATTGCAAAACACAAAGAAGCTCGTCCTTCTAAAAGCTCTGTGATTTTTTTCACCCTGTCCTGCAATGCATCTGTATCAAACAGGTAAAATGGAGTCGGAAAAGAATCCGCTGCCCGTATTATCAATTCATCTTTCATTTTGTTATCCCTCTGTCTAAAAAATATTTCCTGTCAATCTTACCATTCTTTGTCATCGGGATTTCATCCACCTGTTTTATAAATGTTGGAATCATATATACCGGCAATTTTTTCTTCAATTCATCTCTTAATTCTTTCTTGTCACATACTCCAACGTAATAAGACGCTATTCTGTTTCTCTCCTGATCAAATACACAAAATGCCCTCTCTACTCCCGATGCCGCATTCATTGCCAGTTCAATCTCTTCTAATTCAATCCGGTGTCCCATATGTTTAATCTGAAAATCCTTCCTTCCACAAAAAACGAGATTTTCATTCTCATCATAAAATGCGAGATCGCCTGTTTTGTAAATCATTTCTGTATAATCTGTCTGAAAAGGATTACGGACAAAACTTTTTTGGGTCTGCTCTGGATTCTTATAATATCCGTGCGCAAGCGACGATCCTGCAACACAGATTTCTCCTGTTTCCCCTGGCTTTGTTACATTTTCACCAGCTTCATTGATCAGATAAATCCTGCGATTTGGGAACGCCTTTCCGATTGGAATCTTCTCTTCCTTCGAAAATTCTCTCTCAATGCGATAATAGGTACAATTACATGTAATCTCTGTCGGTCCATATAAATTAATGAACTTTGTATGAGGAAGATACTGTCTCCAAATATTCAGATGCTTAACCGGCATCGCTTCTCCGCTGAACAATATCTTATCTACCATTTCCGGCACTCTGTAATCAAGACCTTTCAGACCGGACACAAGACAAAGTGCAGAAACTGCCCAGATCAAAGTCGTTACTTTCTTCTCACACAGATAATCTAATAATATCGGCGGTGTGGAAAAATATGCGGTGGGAATAATCACCATAGATGCCCCTGTCTTCAATGTCGAATAAATATCTTTCACTGAGACATCAAAATCAAATGGCGCCTGATTTCCAATCACATCCTGTTCCGTAATCTGAAACATTTCTGTAAAATATCCAATAAAATCCAGAACTGCCCGATGACTGACCAATACACCTTTAGGTGTTCCCGTAGAGCCAGATGTAAACATCGCATATAAAATATCGGTGTCGATCATCTGCTCTCTGATCACCGTAAGCTTTTTCTCTTCAATTTCATGCTCTCTTAACTTCTCCATGTAACAGATCTGACCTTCATACCCAATTGCATGGACACGGTCCATAAGTTCCGGATCTGTCACAAGAAACTGCACATCTAACGTATTTAAAATCTGCCCAATACGTACATCCGGCTGCACCGGATTCACTGGAACATAAAAACATCCTGCCTCAACAATCCCAAGATATATTGCAAGCGTTTCTGCGCTCTTATCCATCACTACAGGAACCGGTGTCCCCGGTTTCGTATGTCCGGCAATTGCACTTCCAATCCTCCTTGCCAGTTCATGCAGCTGACGATACGTATAAACAGTTGTCCCATCATCTACTGCAATTTTATCCTGAAACTCTTCCGCAGAATGTTCCAGATATTCTAGTACATTTTTCATAGCTGTCCTCTTGAATTTATTTTCTTTCTATAAACCTTATTGTGAAATAGCAATCCACTTACAATCTAATATAGAATAGCATATATTTCTATTTTTGTTCCTTAAAAAATGTTTAAGAAACGCTTAATTTTGTACTGCTGCATTGCTTTTTCTTTACCATGCTCTTTGTTCGAATCCACCATATATCCTTCGTACTTTCCAATATCCCAAATATTAACTCAAAAAATGTGTTTCGATTTTTTTTCCTATTTCGACCAATTTCAACTTTTTAAACAAAAAGAGCCGAATCATATCCGCCAACGAACAGGCAATATATATCAATACTGCTTTTCCTATAACTATTCCAACCAGAACAACCGGTGTTTTACCTGCTGCAAAAGCATAGCGTCCAGACAACCAATAATCCCATACTAACGGATTCGTGTGAATAATATATACACTGAATGCCAATGGTGAAGCTGCTTTTATCAGTTTCTTCACACCCTCTGTTCTGAATTCTGTCCTTGCAAACAACAATACTAACGAAACTGCACATATTAACATTGTAGGCGATGTATAATTAATAAGAAAATTAGAACTGACCAAGCTGATTGGATGTCTTTCCAAAATAAACTTTATTCCCCAGGAAAGAACCACCGCTCCTATATAAATCAAAAACAATGTAATTTTCCTTATTTCTTTTCCAAATTCCAGTCTTTGAATCACACCTCCCAGAAGATAAAGCATTGCAAGCCATATAAATGTATATCCTCCGTGCAACGTATATAAATCATGCATTACACACGTCGGAAAAAAGCTCACTCCTGCTACAATTGTAATTCCAAGTACTTTTAACTCAGTTCTGTTTAAATGAATAAGAAGCTTATTCATAAACGGAATAAATAAAAACATACAAAAATAAGAAGTAACATACCAATACTCCTGCATAGAAACCGGCAACACTGCCTTGATCCACTGCCTGATTCCTACTACTTCTGGTTTTGTAATTTCATAAATAACCGTTATGCTGACTGTCCAAAAAACAACCTGTAACCATAAAATTACACCTTTATAATAATGAAACTGTGACTTAACTCCTACATATCCGCTGATCAAAGCAAAACAATTTACCGCACAAAAAGCCATCGTCTCTAAAAACCATGCCACCTGATAATTGACACTATAAGGTGACTCACCCACATTCGAAAGAATACTTCCTTGTGCCAATACATGTAATACAACTACCATAAACATAGAACACATGCGTAATGCGTCTATCCCCTCATTTCGTCTCATTTGTATACTCCTAACATTGCTATTTCTGATTATTAAAATATTGTATTTCCATTAATAAACTCATTATAGCAACTTTATTTTTTTGCTTCAAGACACTCTTTCTGTTCATAAACTCTAATAACATTGTCTTTTTCCGTTTTCATGCATTTAAATGTCAATCCTTACTAATAGTTAAAAAAATTTATATTAGTATATTTCTCACACAACTCATACGCCGTTGAAAAGTATGGCTTTAAAGCCCATTTATCAGCATCTCCAACAATATACAGATTGTTTTTTGCTCCAGTCACTGCCACATTAAGTATATTGGGTCTGCCGCATGCCCATTCTATTGCTCCATTTTCTTTGTCTCCAGAATCCACTCCAAGACATATGATTACGGTATCTGCTTCTTTTCCCTGAAATGTATGAATTGTTCCAATATTATTTCTTATCCAATCTTTTATATTTTGTTTGCATTCAACATCGTTGCTTTCACAAATATTATGATACAAGAAATCGTTATCCCTATAATAGCTAGCCAGTCCTGCTTTCACATTTCTAAACGGACTGATAATAAATAAGGAAGGAATTTCTGCCTTGCCATTCTTATTCCAGCTGGCAATAAACTCGTTCTTTATTATTGGCAAAATACGTTTTGCCTGCTCCAATACAAAATGTTTATTCTGTGACTGCCCTTTAACATCAATCCACGCACATACAGACTCTTCTCGATCGACTGTATTATATATCATCGTCTCGTTATACGCGATAATATTCGCAATGTCAAATATTCTTTTCTGGCATCTTCCATGTACCAGCAACGGTGATCCTACATAAAAGTTAGTTCCATCTAATTCCCGGATTCCTATATAGTCATTAGCTGCATCCGCAAGACTTTGTACACTTGTTGTTCTACTTGCAATAAACGCCGATTGTTTATAATAATTTTTCAAAAATTCAATGGTCTTATCATGTATTGTAACTACTGGTTCAATTTGCAACGGATCTCCGACTGCAATCACTCTCCTGCATCTCCATATCACACCTGCTGCAGCTTGTGGCATTGCCTGTCCGGACTCGTCTGCAAGTACAAGTCCAATATCTTCCCTTCCTACATATCGTAAAAAACTGCCTATTGATGCAAATGTACTCGAAATTACCGGAACAGCCAATGCAAATCCCTGAAATAATGAAGCCGCATATTTATCCAGCTGGGTACTGCTCAAATTTCCTCTCATCATCTTGCTAAATGCATCCAATTGATCTCTCATCTGTGATGAGTTTTCTACGAAGGCTCGCTGCAAATTCATAGCTTCTAAAAATAGAGTTTCCCGTAATTTATTTATTTCTTTTCCATTCCACGGTGCTTTTTCCTGAGCTTCCTTATATTCCTGTGCTTTTTCTGATTCAGTCAATTTCATCAGATAATCATCGTCTGGAACATATTCATCATATTCCTTTTTGAAATTATCAATCTGTTGGTTTTGTAGTTCTATTTTTTGTTCCTGTTCTTCAATTTCTTTCCCATACTGCTTTTCTGTATCCTTTTCTTCCGTAATTTGATCCTCTAAAGTACGTATTTTTCCTGTTTTTCAAACTTTTCATGCAGACATTTATTCTCTTTTTTTTCAATATTTTTATATGCCACTATCATCTCATTTTTAGGGCAAATCCAATACCTAATTTTAAAAAATAATACCTGTTGTCTTATTTCATCTTTTTGTTTTTGCATTTGTAATCTCTGCATTTCTAATTCCTGTACACTTTTTTCAGCTTCCCCTTTTTCCATATATAATTTGCTTAGACGTTTTCGTACTGCCCTGAGTTTTCTTTCTTTTTCTGAAATATTTCTCTGCATTCTTCTTATTTTCTTTAATGTACAATAACATTCATCCATGCAAACAATTGCATAAATAATCTTTTTTCATATTCATGAAAATCATCATCCCACTGATTAAGTTCTATCTGTTTTTGTTTTACCCTGTTAATTGCCCATGGAAATGACGATATTCTAAAACTTGTTTCATCAAATTTTCCATCTGCCTTTAATCTAAACTTACAAAAACAACTTGTTTCATTACTGTCATCTCGGAACTCTTTTTCTGCATTCATCTGTTTAGCAATCACATCTAATGCACTTTTCACCCTAAAAATTCCCAAATACACTTCATAATACCGTACACAATTATTTTCCTGAATTGTTGGATTTTCTAAGTCTGGATAGTCACATTCCCGTGCTATCTTAAATGATTTTATTTTCTCGTTGTGCTGTTCTTCTAGTATATAAGGATAAAAATTCTCTAATTTATGCCAATATAATAATGTATCGTTATTCATAAAAACTATATATTCCTTTCTTGCAGCTGTAAACTTGTGATACATTGTCCAGCTATTATTATATCTGTAGTTTATATTTAACTTATTTAAGGGTTTCCTATCTGGAAACCCTTAACGTCAACGAATTATTCTCTATAATCTGCTTAAATATGCCCCTATTACATTTGCCAATGTACCGACCAATAATTCCGGTATATACTCTTTTATAATACTTCGCTTAGATTGATTCGCAATATTTATTTTTTCAATCATCTGTTGAACTATTTCATATTCTTTTCCATTTTTTTCTGATTGTACAACTTCTTTTTCTATCTCTTTTACTAATTCCGTTATATGTGTATCATCCAAAATTTCAAGTCGATTTAAAAGTTCCGCATTATCATTTACCATCAAATTGTCAATATTTACATCAATGTCTGTTGCTCCCTTAATCCTCACATCACCTAAAACTTTACTTCTACCATTTATTGCCGAATTACTAATTGATATATTTATTGCCATATTGTGCCCTCACTTTTATTATAAGATCAAATCATTGAGCACATGCGCTTCTCCACTTATCGTACTGTTATTAATATTAATTCTGATATGCTCAGATGACTCATTACCTTCAGCAATGATTGAGCTAAGCACTCCGTAAACTTTCTCTAAAAATTCTTTATCTTTAAATCCAATAACAAATACTTTTCCAGAATTCATCATAATAATTAAATTTCTTTGCTTTGCTATTTCTTGATTTTGTTTATACCACGCATATATTACTATCGCTGCCAAAACCCAAAATAAGAATGTCAACAAAGCCAGTTTAAATGGAATCAAAATTATTGCAATAAAACTTCCCACAATCGTCCAAAGTGGAAAAGCAACCGGATCCAATGCAACGGTAGATAAACTTGAAACATTTGACAACTGAATGATTGTGTTTTTCCACGCCATTTCTCCTAAAAATTTCTTGTGGTCCTATGTCAAGATTTAGTACAAGTTAAAATGAGAAATTTTTCCCCATTTTAACCTGCCAGAAGCTCAGCCTCAGTGTTCGTTCTTTCATACACTTGTTCGAATTCGTTTGGCGACATATAGTTGCAATGGCTATGAATTCGTTTCGTATTGTAGAAAGCTTCCAGATATTCAAAAATCAACTGGTATGCTTGCTTATAATCTCGGATTTTAAAGCGATTGAGCCATTCACGTTTGATAACAGAATGAAAGGATTCAATGCATGCATTATCCCACGGAAAAGCTTTCTTCGAGTAGCTACGCTGCATATTTTCGGTTGCTTTTTTATATTCCTTTGCAACATATTGGCTGCCACGATCCGAATGGATAATTAATGGTTGATCAATATTTCGGCGAGCTTTGGCTTTGTTTATAGTATCAATCACGCAGGATACTTCCAGTGTTTCTGAAAGTGTCCAGGCTATGATTTTTCTGGAAAATAAATCCATAATACTG
>ERZ772937.304-NODE-304-length-44416-cov-3.867181_pt1 | contig 44416 bp, 32 predicted proteins | sample MGYA00512113_ERZ772937 | MGnify/ENA primary metagenome ERZ772937 (study PRJEB29015, sample SAMEA2737649) | human gut metagenome | biome: human gut; feature: human-associated habitat; material: faeces | place: China | collected 2012 ... | reverse complement strand
TTTTGAAAAAGTAAGTTAGATTACTCTAAATTTGTCTACATAATTTCTTGAGATTTTTTTTGTAGAAGAGAAATTTAAAATTTTTGAGATTTTACTCTAAATTTATCTACATTCCCAATTTTGTAATAAATTTTTTATGTGCAAAATGCACAAAAGGCTTGTTTAAGCCAAAGATGTAGACAACCAAAGTAAAAACAGTCCAATGAAAATGTAGAAAAACAATATCAATAAGTTATTTTTTATTCTATTAATGCTAAAAAAAGGGGATTTTTTGTATGCTTGTATTACGATTTACTCTAAAAATGACTACATTTTTAAATTTTACTCTAAAAATCACTACATTTTGAAAATGCCGGAAAAAGTTCTTTTTGAGTTTTACTCTAAAATTATCTACATTTTTGATGACGATTGAAAAAATAATGGAAATAAGCGAAGTAAAGGAATAGTAAATACTCAGTTTTTGTGAGGGTTTATGCATATTAAAAGGTGTTATTTAATGAAAAAAACGACAAAAATAATAAAAATGCGTAAAACAGCATGAAAAATATAAAAGCATTTCCGGAATATAAAAAGAAGCAACCTCACGGTAGGAGGCTGCTAAAATAAAAAATGTAGACATTATAATTCACGATTGGATTGAATGAGCTTTGTCCGGTCAAAATTCAAGTCTTCAATTTCGGCGTCGGAGAGTGGCAGAAATTGAATAATGAAGATACCGTTTCTTAATTCAAAGTGTTTGATAGCAATCTGATTTTCTACAAATTCCTGAAGACTTTCCTGAATCAGCTGCATATTTTTCTTTTTGTTCTTTAATTTAAAACGGACAATTTTTTGAAAATAAGTATAGCTGTATTCATTCATTTTTGTTTCCTGATTTGCAATCTGTTCGCGTTTCATGGCATAGCAGATAATCCGGGACAGGTTATTTGTTAAAATATCATAAGAAGCGGAAGTAATGGAAATCAGTTTTTTCTGAATAATGGCATTACTTAAAATTTCACCGAACTGGGCAATTGCATAAGGACGTTCGGCATCTTCCTTGATTGTAATATTATCAAATAAGTTGAAATACATTTTACTGCCTTCTTCTTCATAAGAGAAGTTGTACTCAACCAGCTTGCGGCAGGAATTGGAAATTTTATTCAGTACATTTTTTCCGACATGATAATCAACTACTTCCTTGCCAAGTGTATTCAAATCGACAACCACGGATTTCTCTTTTGAAAATTCCTGCATATTAATATTGGAAATAAAGGCATTTACCAGTTTTAAATCGTTACTGTCCATTGATTTTGGCGGAGTGAGTTTTCCGTTATTTACAGTTACTTCAAGTAATTCCTCACCGTTGTCATCCGTGATAATTTCTTTTAAGAGATTATTGGATGCAGTTTCCATCATCAGAGTAAATGAGGAAGGACTAAAAAGCGGTTTTTCCAATAGCTCCTCCGGAAACATTCTGAGGTAAGAATCAATATTTCCGGCTAAATAGGTTTCGATATATTTCCATGCATTAATCATTAAATCATTTTTTAATGAGTTGTAGATAGAATTGTTTGTAAAAGAAGCAATTCCAGGAAACGAAATCAGCAGGCTGTTGGCATCATTTTTCCAGACAGTCGCACGTTCTTTGTATTCTTCAATAATTTCGTCCAGTTCTTTATCCCCAAAAATATTGACATACTGGTCAATTGGGAGAGAGCGTGCCATATTGATAATGGAAGCGACGGGGTGCTTTGGATCGTCAAGTGTCATGGTTTCGATATCCGTAATGTAGGATTTGTACCAGCGGGCTCTTTTTTGTAAACGCGATTTTTTAATTTTATTGATAACGGGAATTAAATCTTCACGACTGGTTTTACCTTCCAGATAGTTCATTAAGGTTTCATCTATTAATTCCGTCATGCTGTTACATGGAAATTTTAACAAATTTCTTTTCTTTTCAAAAAATTCGATGATGGTAGGATCGATATGTTTTTCCAATTCTTCGATAAAACGTCTTGAGTATTGTTCCATAAAAATAAAATCTCCATTCTGTTGAAGTTCAATATGTGTCCATAATTAATAAACATTATAAATAAAATGAGGAAAAAATGCAAATGGGAGAGTGCCGTTTTGGAAGCCTTTCTTAATTATAGGTATGTGGATTTTGTGATAGGTGGAGAGGGGAGTTGTTTTGTAAATATATAGACATATGCGGTCAATTATAGTAAAATGATTTATGTTGCAAAATAAATAAAGAAAGGACGTTTTGAAAATGGCTGAAACCACCCCTGCAAATATAGCAGATGAATTAAGTGATGAATTCAATAGTTCCATCTGGACTTTTTATCAGACGAATTTATCCGCAAGAACCAGAAAAGAATACCTAAATATCATCAGAAATTTTACAAAGCTTACAAAAACAGATCCGTTAAAGCTTACAAAAGAAGCTGCGGAATGTTATATCAATGAATTAAATGCCCGGTATACACAGAAAAAATTGTCTTACAACACACTGGTCATGCGCATTTCGGTTATGCGCAGTCTATGTGAATATATCCGTTACCGCCGTGAGCAGCAAGGCATTTCCTATTATAATTACTTTAATGACATCATTGTGCCGGATCAGGATAAAACACTTTTGGAAGAAAATCTTCCTACAGACTCTGAAATCAATGCTTTGTTAGAGCTTGCCGCAGATGCAGATGATGATACGGCATTTTTAGTCTTTTCACTGGCTGTAAAATGCGGATTAACCAGCAGTGAAATCAGTAAATTGGATGTAGAACACATTGTCATTGATGTGCAGGAACGATTTTGTATCCAGTTTCCGCCTTCCCGCAAAACAAGCCGTATTATCCGTCTTCCAAAAGACATAAATGACCTCTTGCAGACATATATTGAAAAATATAACCGTATTGAAGGTGCTGTTTTTTATAACAAACATCAGACACGTTTAAAAGTCCGTGATGCCCAGCGCATTTTAAACCACTATATTGAACTTGGCATGGAATGTCAAAAGATTCACAAGCATTTTACTTTTCAGGATTTGCGCCACAGTGCTTTTAAATATATGCTTGCAGGAGGCGCATCCGAAGATGAAGCAGCCGCATACGGGGGCATCACAACAAAATGGCTGTCCCGTTACCGGCATATTGTCCACGTCACGGATGCATTGGGCAGTGCTGACTATAGCATTATACAAATCCGCGAATCGTAAAATGCTTCTTAGTAATAATGACTTTAATAATGGATTGCAATCTTTACAGGTATTTGCAAATATACTATAATAAATGCAGTTTTTTACAGAGGTGAAATCAAAATGATTCGTAAGGATTTAACCATCCGCTATGCCTGTGGTTCGTACTGGATTATTTCCACAGACATCCACCTATATGCAGATGCTTCTTATCATGCACCTGTTATGACAAATGAAACCGGATACCATATCTGGATTTGTTTAAAAAAACACTTTTCAATAGAAGAAACAGCAGAAACAATTTCCGGACTGTATCATATTTCATATGAAAATGCCTTACAGGATACAAAAGAATTTATTTTACTGTTAAAACAAAACGGCTGTATGGAGGGACTATGAAAGTATTCATCATTGGCGGCTGTAATACCGTAGTCAATGCTTTACTTCAGAAATTCAACAAAGAAGGTCTGAAGTTATACGTATTAACCGGCTCCCATCAATATCACAATAAATATAAACACGTATATGAGCAGTATCATTTTTCTTATGAGAACAACTGTATTAAGGAAGTGTTTGAAAGTGTACGCCCGGATGTAACGATTTTTACCGGTGCTTTTGACAGCAACTATCACTGGGAAAACGGATTTCGTGAAATTACATCTTATTGCAGCGGGCTGTATAACATTTTAACCGCATATTCCCTTTTACAATACGGACGTTTTATCTATCTGTCTTCTGATGAAATATCCCGGATTACGGAGGATGAATATACTGCAATTACAAAACAGATGGCAGAACCGGAAAACAGTTTCCATGAAAACTATGCCGCAGCCTGCAAGGCAAATGCATTAAAAAACGGAGAGGAAATCTGCTGTAATTATAAGGAAACAACCGGTCTGGATATCCTGACACTGCGTATTAATGAACTTTGTTATCTGCCAAAATCCGCAGACGAGGCAGACTTTTGTTTATCAAAGCTTTGTATGGAAGCCCTGACAGAAAAAAAAGTCACTTTATCCAAAGACTTGTATATGCCATTTTATCTGTCAGATATGACAGAATTTTTATACCGTCTGGTAAAAGCGGACGATTTAAAACACCATTTTTACTATATGGGCGCGGACAACGGCATTTCTGCCAATGAACTCTGTCTGCAGATTGATTCGTGCCTTGCACTTTCGACACACCGTGAGCAAAATACCGGAGATGAAACGCTGTGGATTGACAGCCGTCTGCCATATAACCTCGCAGATGAAGTTTCCTGCACCTGTTTTTACGATGCAAAGGCCTGTATCCAAATGCTTTGCAAACATATTCAGAAACATAAAAAGCAGTTGATAATAAATAAAGAAACGACCGGTACAAAACATAATGTAAAGAAATGGCTGGCTCATATTTTTCAGGCAGCGCTGCCATTCATTGAAAATATGATCTGCTTTATCCCGTTTTTTATGATAAATAACCGTGTAACAGAAAGTGCCTATTTTGCACGGCTGGACTGTTACTTATTATATGTACTTTTATTTGCTATTGTATATGGCCAGCAACAGGCTTCTTTTTCAGCCATTCTTTCAATTGGAGGATATTTTTTCCGGCAGATGTACCACCGCACCGGTTTTGAAGTCGCATTGGATTACAATACTTATGTATGGATTGCGCAGCTGATGATTCTGGGTTTAAGTGTCGGCTACCTGCGTGACCAGCTTTCTTCCATGAAGGCTGACAAAGCGGATGAGATAACCTATTTAAATAACCGTTTAAAGGATATTGAAGAAATTAATGCAATCAATACCCGCCTAAAAAATGACCTTGAAACACAGGTTGTCAACCAGAGTGACAGTATCGGGAAAATTTTTGAAATTACTTCCTCACTGGACAGTGATGAACCTGAAAGCGTATTCTTCCATGCGGCGGAAGTTGTTTCACAGCTGATGGACTGCCGTGACGTTGCAATTTACAATGTATCCAACAGAAATTATGCGCGGCTGATGTCCTCTACCTCGGAATCTGCCCGCCGACTTGGCAACTCAATTGCCTATACAGAATACACGCAGATGGTTGAAGCGTTTAAAAACCGTACTGTTTTTGTCAACAGACAGTTAACGGAAAATGTTCCGCTTATGGCAGCTGCGATTTTATCCAATGATGAAATCCAATCTATTATTATGTTGTGGGATATTTCATGGGACCGCTTAAATCTCTCCTTTATGAACCGCTTTCAGGTTATCGGATACCTGATTCAGAATGCCGTACTGCGTGCAAACCGCTATATTGATGTGCTGGAGCATGAACGCTATATCAACGGCACAAAGATTTTAGAACCCGCAGCATTCCGCACTCTGTTAAAAGCATTTCTGCATGCGCAGCAAAAAGGACTCACGGACTGTTCACTGATACAGATTACACCGAAAGCAGAGGGTATTGCACATGCCAGCCGCGCATTGGAACGTCTGTTTCGTAACTCGGATTATCTGGGCAGTATTAACGACGGATTTCTTTATGTCCTGCTTGCAAACACCAGTCCGAAGGATGCAGGCTATGTCACGCAGCGAATCGCTGAAGCGGGCTATAGCTACCGCCTTGTAACCGACATTAAAGATTAGGATTTGCCATCCGGCAGAATGGAGCAACTATGTCTACTACCAATTTATTACTATGTGCGGTGCTGCTTTTTAATACAGCCGCTGCCGCCGCATATCTGATTTGTGGAATGCTGACAGCCCGGCGGACTAAAAAAGGAAAAATGCTTGTTTTTATCCGTTTTTTCCTGATGCTTTTCTGTCCGGTAATTGGTATTTTGTATTTTGTATGCAGCATGCTTTTTCATAAACTGCTGTTTCACAAAAAAGTTTATTTGTCCGATGTTATTTTTAATAAGGAAAAAATCAGGCAGGTTGAACGCAGCGATTTAGAGCGTGAACGTAACATTGCACCGATTGAAGAGACCATTGCGGTCAGCGATTATAAAAACCAGCGCCAGCTCATGATGAACGTTTTGCGAAACGATTACAGGGATTCCCTCGGTTCAATATCACTTGCATTAAACAGTGCAGATTCCGAAGTATCCCATTATGCTGCCAGTGCCCTGCGTGACGAACTGGGTGCTTTCAGAAACAGTGTTTCCCAAAAGCACAAAGAAATGCTGGCAGATGAAAAAGATGCTGGAAAAACTGCGGCAGAACTCATTGAGCAGATGGTTCCGATTTTAAAACAGAACGTCTTTCCATTTTCAGAATATGCCACTTATGTTCACATTCTGGAAGATGCCATGCATACACTCTGTCAGAAAGATGGAACCGCAGCCCGTCCCGTCTATTACGAATGGCTTGTCCAGCAGCTGCTTGCCGTAAAAGAGTATGACGCAGCCGCACACTGGTGTGAAACTGCAAGACATGAACTTGCCGGAACTTTAATTCCTTATAAGTGTCTGCTTCAGCTTTACTATACCACCAAAGACCGCAAACGGTTCTTTGATGTATTGGAAGCCCTGCGCCAGTCGGATATTCCGATTGATAACGATACTTTGGAACTGTTCCGTATATTTAACCGCATTTAAAACCTTTTGACACTTACATTATTTCATTGGAAACGAGGATAACCATTATGACCGTACATACGATTTTACAGGCAGTATGCCTTTTTATAATTTATACAGTCCTTACGGTTGTACTGCCGGAACTGGTTTTTCATCAAAAATATAAAGGCAGAAGAACCGGTGAACGGCTGATGTTAGATATTACTGTCAGTAATTTTTACATTATGAACCTCGTTTTTATATTGCAGCTTCTGCATATTTCTTCTATATATACACTGCTTATATTTACGGTTATGCCTGTCTTTGCCGTCATTATTATTCAGTACCGGAAAGCATTTAAGGCATGGGGAATCCGGCAGCTTGCACTCCTTGGAAAAATTTCCTCTAAAACGATGGGCATAAAAACTTTCTTTGCCATTGTTTTTACACGGATAAAAGACATTTTGTGCAATGCCTGTAAAAATATTTTTCATATCATCGGACGGCATAAAACAGAATATGTATTATTTACCCTTTTATCCGTGTGGCTTCTTTATATATATGGAAGCAATGAAATTATCCAGTACGGTTATACGGTTTCCGACCTGCCGGTACACAATTACTGGATAAATGAAATGTCTAAAAACAATATTTTTGCCGCCGGTGTTTACCCGTTTGGATTTCACTGCATCATTTATTATATCCATACGGTTTTTCATATAGATACTTATGTAATTCTGCGGCTGTTTTCCGTGGTGCAGACCTTTTATCTGCATCTGGTTTTGTTTACCTTTATCCGCAGCATATGCCGTTCTTCCTTTGCCGCCTATGGTGGACTGTTTTTATATCTGGTTCCATCATTATACCACGGCAACTGTACGATCCGTTTTATCAGCGCACTGCCGCAGGAATACGGCATGCTGTTTATCCTGCCGTGTATTTACTTTTTATTCGCATTTTTTAAGGATATGAAAGAAAATGCCGGAAAATGGATTATCTGTACCGATTTAGCGGCAGCATGTGCGTGTTTCAGCATGACGATTGCCGTCCATTTTTACGACACAATGATTGCCGGACTGTTCTGTGCCGCCATCGTGATAGGCTTTTGCGTGCGTTTTTTCCGGCCGCGCTATTTTCTCCGGCTGATGGGGGCTGTCCTTTTAGCCGTTGTTATCGGGGTTCTTCCGATGTTTACCGCGGCACTCTGCGGAAAACCGATGCAGGGTTCTATCGGCTGGGGCATCAATATTCTGACCGGCAGGTCTTCCTCCGGAACAAACCAGAATCAGGACAGCAACGAAAATAAAGCAAATACATCATCTTCCGGTTCATCACAGATTGCCCTGCCGGACACTACAAAAGAAGAGGTAACACCTGAACCGGAAAATCTGGCACAGGATATTGACACTGAACCGGTGCTGACTCCGTCTGTTTCCACGTTGGAAAAAACGACACATTTTTTGCAGCATTTTTACCAGACCTTATCAAATGATATTCAGGAAGATATTTTTGCACAGGACGGCACATTATTTGCTGCGGTCATTTTATCCTTGTGTGCCCTCATAGTCTTTGCAGGTATCGGTATGTGTATCGCAAAGCAGTCCGATTATGGCTTTATTCAAATCAGCACCGGTATTTTTCTGCTGTTTCTGCTGATTTTGTTTAATGCAAAAAATATCGGTCTGCCGCAGCTTATGGATCAGAACCGTTCAAGAATTTACCTCACGTATATGCTTACGGTTTTGTATGCACTTGTTCTTGATTTACCGGCGGGCATTGTGCTTTATAGTTGTAAAAAGCCGCGTGCTGCAAACGGTATTTCCCTGATTCTTTCGGGAATCATCTGTGCCGCCGCATGTATGGTATTTCCAATCCGCAGCCATATCCTCGCACCGCGTGTCAGTGTTCTTGAAACCAACGGCGCCATCACCTGCCTCGGACAGATTTTATCCGAGCGCAGAAATACGACATTTACCGTTGTATCCGCCAATGACGAACTTCAGATGCTTGCAGGACGCGGACAGCATTACGAAACGATTACATTTTTACGTTACTTAAAATATGCCGCGCAGGGACAGCGGATTATTATTCCGACGAAATATGTCTACTTTTATATAGAAAAAATTCCTCTGGATTATACCGTTTCCTATGCGGACAGCGGTCAGTCCATATCCCGCGCAGGCGCTGCAAAGACACTTCCTTCCAGTGCCGGTATCAATCCTTATAAAGGGGAAAACCGCTGGATTGTCATGTCCAAAATGTATTACTGGGCGGAGCAGTTTAGAAAGCTGTTCCCACAGGATATGACCGTCTATTACGAAGATGACGAGTTTATCTGCTACCGGCTGATTCAGAATGAATCCAGCCCGTTTAGTCTTTCGATTGACTATAACTATAACCAGTAAAAATCACCGCTTCGCAGCAAATTGTTCAGGAATAGGAGTATTATGAATCACCAGATGTTGACAAAGAGAATTTATTTTACCATCAGCTGTATTATGCTGCTCGTACTGTTTCTATTTCAGGGATCAAGTCTTGTACGACAGAAATATAACCGTTACGATGAAAATATCTACGCAAATGAAACGGCTCCTTTTGATGCCGGTACACAATTTACGGTTCAGACAGATTCTGCCACCGTACTGTCGGATTCGCATGCTTTTGTCGTCTTTATCGGCGATACGGATTCTGCATCCGGTACAACAATCCGTCAATGGTGTACCTATACCAAGCGTAATCTTTTGACGTACCGGCAGATTTCGGATTACCGCACCTACCGCGAAAAGCTGCCCGATGCGGTTTTGCTTGATGCCGCCTTTGTAGACTGTAACAGCGATCTTTCTCTTCTTACAACGCTGACCAGTTACGGCATATCCATTGTATGGTGCAGCCTGCCGGATTTTAATACGATTGAAAACAACAGTGTCCTGATGGATTTTTTAGGCATTGCAAATGCAGTGTCCCCATCGCTTACCGTATCCGGTTATAAGCTCTACAGCGGTTTTTTACTGGGCGGTGAATCCTGGTATATTGCAAACAATGAAGACGAAGAAAAATATCAGGACTTTTCTCTGGATATGCCGTGGTATATTCCGGGAAATGCCACCAAGACTTATATGGCGGCAGAACTGGACAGTTCCGTATACGGCACGATTAAAACAGAAGACCGTCCTGCCGTATTCTGGCGGAAAAGTCTTGAAAACGCTTACATTTTCTGTGTCAACGGAGATTACCTGTCGGATACCGGGGGATTTGGCATTTTAAATGCCATTCTTTATGAATTAAAGGACTATGCCGTTACACCGGTTGTCAATGCACAGACCGTTTCCATTATCAATTATCCTGTTCTTGCTTTTGAACAGGAAGATGCCATGGATGCCGATTACAGCCGTAACACTGCTTCGGTACTTGAAAATGTCATCTGGCCGGATATTTCCACACTGTCAGAGTATTTAAACAGCCGCTTTACCTTTTTGTTTACACCGCAGTTTCATTATCAGGATGAACACGAGCCGGTATCGCAGGAACTGGAGTATTTTTTCCGCCTGTTACATGAAAAACAGTTTGAAGCCGGGCTGTCTTCCACAAGAGATACGGATACCTCCATCCGCGAAAAGCTGCAAAAAGATACTTCTGTTTACCGCACTTTTTTACAGCACTACCGCTTTCTTTCTCTTTATGCAAAGGAAAGTGAGATTTCCGAAGTTTTAAACGGCTCACCGGAACTGACAAATACACTGCAGACTATTGTTACCGAAAAAAGCAGCAATGACGGGAATTGTTTATTTGCGTATGTGGGAAATGATGTTTTACAGATGAAACTCTTGTCAGACGGCACTGCCTACAGTTATAAAAATGATTTTATACAAAAAACCTTAAATACGGCACTTGCTTATTCAAGTATCGGTGTTGACTGTACGGAAATCTGTAATCCGAAGGAGGATGATGAAAATGTGCTGTGGGATAAATTTTACCAGAAAACGGCGACGGCACTGGCAGCCTATCTACCGCCTAAATCGGTTTATCAAAGCTGTACGGTCACTCAGGCAGCCAGCCGTATCCGCGCCTTTTTAGCCGTGGATTACAGCAGTATGCGCACCGGTAATACCATTACGCTGCAAATCAAAAACCGCAGTGAAGACACTTTCTTTATGCTGCGCCTGCACAATGAAGAAATTGAAGACATAGACGGTGCCGCTGCTGAAAAGATTGAGGATGGTGCTTATCTTATCACTCCGAAGCGCGATACCGTAACCATATCGCTTAAAAAATAAGGAAAGGAGCAGTTTATGAAAATATGTATTATTGCTGAAGGATGTTACCCTTACGTTGTCGGCGGGGTTTCCGGCTGGATTAACAATCTGATCTGCTCTTTTCCCCGCGTCAGTTTTAGTGTCCTTGCAATTATTTCCGACAGAAGCATCAGCAAAAAATTCCAGTATACCCTGCCGGAAAATGTCACCGAAGTACACGAAGTTTACTTAAATGACTGTGAGTGGACTGGTAAGGGAAAGTCACGGAAGCACTGCCATCTGTCTGCAAAAGAAGCTGCCGCCTTAAAAAGCCTGCTGCTTGGCAAAGATACTGACTGGGTAACACTGACAACACTGCTGCAAAGCCGGAAGTTTTCTTTAAATGCCCTGCTGATGGGACCGGATTTTTTAGATGCCGTTATTGAATGTTACGAAGAAAAACACAGTGAAATTGTTTTTTCCGACTTTTTATGGACAATGCGCTCCATGTACCTGCCGCTTTTTCTTGCCATGCAGTCCGATCTGCCAAAAGCAGATTTATACCACTGTGTCGCAACCGGCTATTCCGGTGTGCTTGGCAGTATGGCAAAACTGCTGCACCCGGAAAGTGCCTTGTTAATCTCGGAACACGGCATTTATACCAGAGAACGTGAAGAAGAAATCATCAAAGCTTCGTGGATACGGGGACTGTATAAAAATCTGTGGATTGAACAGTTTGCCAAAATGTCGCTGTTTGCTTACCAGACTGCGGATAAAGTCACTTCTTTATTTGAACATGCCCGCACCTTACAGATTGAACTGGGCTGTCCCGAAAAAAAAACGATTGTGACACCCAACGGCATACGTCCCGCACTTTACCGGAATATTCCACAAAAAGACCCGGCAGACCCAATGATTCATATTGGAGCAATTTTACGAGTCACACCGATTAAAGATGTCAAAACACTGATTATGGCATTTGCCTATGCAAAACAGAAAAACCCGCGGTTAAAGCTCTGGATTATGGGACCTGCTGATGAAGACGAAACTTATGCTTCAGAGTGTTTCCGTCTTGTCGGGGATATGCAGATTAAAGATATTGTATTTACCGGCAGGGTACAGGTCAAAGACTACATCGGAAAAATGGACTTTACGATTCTTACCAGTGTCAGCGAAGGCCAGCCGCTTACGATTCTTGAAAGCTTTGCGGCTCACCGCCCGGTGATTGCAACCGATGTTGGTAACTGTAAGGGGCTGTTACTCGGCGAATCCGATGACTTCGGTGAGGCAGGCATTTTAACGCATATTATGAATATCGAGGAAATTGCAAATGCGATGCTGACACTCGCCGCCAATGAAAAAATGCGGCACGAATACGGTGAAAACGGCTACCGCCGCCTGATGAATAAATACACCATCAAACAGATGCGCAGCACCTATGCCGACATTTACAGGGAATTAACAAAGAAAAAAACGTCTTAAAGAAAGGAGCCATTTATGGCAGGGGTTGGTTTAAGATTAAATAAATTTTTTAATAAAAAATCTATGAGCAGCCACATTGCGGGTGCCGGATACAGTATTGTCATTACCATTGCGCCGATGCTGCTTGTCATTGTAACACTGATTATCATGCAGCGGCTTTTGGGCTACACGCAAGAATCGTATTATGAAAAACAGCTGTTCCAGAACACCGTGCTTTATATTTTTATTTTTTCACTGCTGGCAAGCGCGCCGTTAAATGCCGTTCTTTCAAGATACATTTCCGATGTTATTTTTGAAGAAACTTATGCAGATATTATGCCATGCTATTACCTCGGACTGCTGATACAGACTCTTTTTTGCTGCCTGATGGGGATTCCGTTCTGTCTGCATGAGTGGCTCTCTGGCGGAGTACGCCCGGCATACGTTTTTATATCCTTTTGCTGTTTTATCGCATTGTCCTTTATTTTTTATACGATGATGTATTTATCAATCTGCAAGGACTATATAAAGATTTCACTTTTTTATGCTGTTGGAAGTATAATCAGCCTTTTCTTATCGTTATTTTTGGTATATTATATAGGTATCAGTGTCTGTATGTCCATGCTGCTTGCTCTGACTGCCGGCTTTTTAATTACGGCATCCCTTGGATTAGCACTGCTTACGCAGTATTTTACGGAATACAGCCACCAATATAAAAAAATACTGAAACACATTGCAAAATACCGGAAACTGATTCTTGCCAATACTTTTTACACACTCGGACTGTTCGTGCATAATTTTGTATTCTGGACATCTGATTTACAAATCCGGACTGCCGGTTCTTTCGTGTGTGCTGAAACGTATGATTATGCTTCATGCGTGGCGATGTTTACGAACATTTCTGCAAGCATTATTTTTATTGTTTTGGTTGAAATGAAATTCAATGCCAGATACAAACAGTATTCGGAAGCCATTATCGGCGGACGGCTGCTTGACATTCAAAAAACCGGCATGCGTATGTTCCGTCTGCTTGCAGATGAACTGATGTCTTTGGTGCGGATTCAGTTTATTATTTCAACCGTGCTTTTTTTAGTCAGCCTGATTGTGCTTCAGCGCTTCGGCTATACCGGCACGATTATTCAGGTATACCCGTGCCTTGCCGCCGGATATTTTATCCTGTTTTTAATGTATCCGGTCTTTTTGTTTTTATATTATTTTAACGACTTAAACGGTGCTTTGTATACCGGCTGTATTTTCTGTCTGATGACACTGGCTTCAAGTATCTGTCTGTTAAATACCAGTCCCGTCTGGTATGGCGGCGGACTGACAATTGGTGCATTTGCCGGATGGACATTTTCATATTTCAGACTGTGCCGGCTGGAAAAGCATATGAAAAACCATATTTTCTGCAACGGTACGATTTTAAAACAGGTTTCCGGCACCCGCCCAAGCGGACAGGTGTACCCGGATACGCAAAAATGAACCCCCGCACTAAGAAAGGAGAAATTATACTATGCCGCCTATAATACTTCGCATAATACTCATTGTATTCGGAATCCTGCTGTTTGTCTGTGCAATGCTGTCTTATGCCGGAAAAAAATTAAAAGAAGGCTTTTTACTGGGGTGGTGTCTGTTTGCACTGTTTTTTATTCTTGCAGGCATTATTCCGGCACTCAGCTTCTGTACCTGGACTTTCGCTGTTTTTTCCGGTCCTGCACAGATGATTTTATCCGCCTTTCTGGTCCTGTTTTTGTTTAAGATTTCCGAATATGTTTCTGTTTTAAGCCGCAAAAATCAGGAACTTGCCATGCAGGTTTCCCTTTTAAACCAGGAAAATGAACGGATTCTTACAGAATTACAGCAGCTGACCGGAAAAAACAAAACAGAACTTTAATATTGGAGTACGTATGAAGAAAAAAATTTTATTTGTAATCAATACACTGGGACGCGCCGGTGCGGAAACCGCGCTGATAACCCTGTTAAAAAAACTGCCTGAAAACGAATATGATATTTCTTTATATGTATTGTGCGGACAGGGAGAACTCGTCCGTGAACTGCCCACCTATGTCCACCTGCTCAACCGTCATTTCTGTTGGGAATCGGTCTTATCTAAAAAAGGAAAATTTCTTCTTTTTAAGACAGTACTCATAAAAAATTTCTGCCATGATGCATTTTTTCATAACCTGTCCTATCTGTTTTTAAACCGCAAAAACACACCGCTTGAAAAGCTGCTGTGGCGGATTGTATCAGACGGGTCTGAACGGTTTGACACGCATTTTGACTTAGCGGTTTCGTATATTGAGGGCGGTTCTGCCTACTATGTACACGATCATGTATCTGCCGCTAAAAAAGCGGCATTTATCCATGTTGACTATGTACAGGCAGGGTATACACGCAGACTGGATAAGGACTGTTATGTGGATTTTGACAGGATTTTTGCAGTTTCCAATGAAACAGCCGGTGTGTTTGCCGGTGTCTATCCAGAATGTCAGCAGAAGCTTTCGGTTTTTCACAACCTGATTGACACCGAAGCAATCCGGCAAAAGGCACTTTCACCCGCCGAAAAGTCCATGCATGAAGGAATCCGTCTGCTGACGGTTGGCAGACTGACACCACAGAAAGGATTTGACTGTGCGGTTTATGCCCTCAAACTGCTGTTAGAAAAGCAGTACCCGGTGTACTGGTATATTATCGGGGAAGGTCCGGAATACGGCAGACTCACACAGCTTGCCCGGTCACTACACGTAGAAGACCATTTTATTTTTTTAGGAATGCAGACCAATCCGTATCCGTATTTTAAAATGGCAGATTTTTATATTCATGCGACCCGTTTTGAAGGCAAGAGCATTGCCATACAGGAAGCGCAGGTGCTTGGCTGTGCTATTGCGGCATCCGACTGCAGCGGCAACCGCGAACAGATTGTTTCAGGTGTAGACGGTCTGCTTTGTCCGTTTTCACCAGAAGGCATTGCAAATGCGGTGGAATATCTGATAGAGCATCCGCAGACTGCCCAAAGTTTTGGCAGGGCGGCAGCACAAAAAGCCTGCCATTTTGAAAACGATATTCATATGATTCGTGATTTACTTTACTCACCTTAAGCTATAATGCAAATCTTACAGGGATAATTGCGGAGGACAAATTAATGCAGAAAGAAGTTTTAATTATTATACCTGCTTATAATGAAGAAAAAAATATTTCCAAGGTCTTAGACCGTCTGGAGCAGCCTGAAATTGCTGAATTTGCTGATATTCTGGTTATGAATGATGCTTCTTCGGATAACACCAACTGGATCGTCAAAGCAAGACACCATGCCGTTGTCACGCATGTATTTAACCTCGGCTACGGCAGTGCCTTACAGCTTGGCTATAAGTATGCAATCCGCTGTAATTACCGCTACGTCATTCAGATGGATGCGGACGGACAGCACGATGCCGGTAATTTAATCAATCTGTACCATGCGTTAAAGACCCCTGATGAAAACGGTGTCTATCCCGATATTGTACTGGGGTCACGCTATTTAAACGACAGTCCGTACTTTGAAACCTCGGCTTTAAAACGTTTTGCATTTTTCTTATTCCGCCATATTATCAAGTGGTCAACAGGACGTACCATCATGGACCCGACAACGGGATTACAGGGATTAAGCCGCCGTGCCGCCTTGTGCTATTCAAAATTCGGCAATTTTGATGAAAAGTACCCGGATGCAAATATGATTACCAATATGCTTTTATCAGATTTTAATATTGTGGAAATTCCGGCGGTCATGCATTTAAGAGAACACGGAAAGAGCATGCACTCCGGTTTAAAACCAATCGGCTATATGTTTCATATGTTTTTTAGTATTCTTGCCGTTTTAATCCGGCAGAAAATCTTTAAAAATGTACCGAAAGCGGAGCGTTATAACAATGATATTCAAAAAACACAATAAATTTAAGCCGTATCTATCCATTGAAAAAGCAGATGACCACACGGTTAATCCCAAAAGAGGGTGGTACAGCATTTATCCGTTTACCCTCCCGGAACGTCCTGATTTTGAGGAATTGCAGTGGTGTTTAAAAAAACAGGAATCCCTGTGCCTGGTACGTGTCTGTATCGGAAATTATGCTGCACGCAGTTTTGATACACCGGCACTTACGGTTTTTGAAGAAATTTTGTCTTTTTTTGCCCGTCATAACAAAGACATGATCTTGCGGATTATCTATGATGATGAAGGAAAAGGCATGGAACACGAACCTGCTGGACTTTCACAAATCCAGTCCCATATGGACCAGCTTGGCAGTATCATTTACAAATATGCTGCACATATCTACACTACACAGGGACTTTTTATCGGAAGCTGGGGAGAAATGCATACTTCCAAATTCTGCGACAGACAAAGCCTCTGTCGTCTGATAGACAGCTTTTATCATGCCACAAAAGGCGCTGTCGCCATGGCAGTGCGCACGCCCGCACAGCTGCGCAGTCTTGAAACGGGACTGTCTGAATATACGGATACCGGCACACGCGGACGGATTCTTTCCCTGACCGGACTGTATAACGATGCCATCACCGGCTCTGAAACCGACTACGGCACTTATGCCGCCGGGGATACCGTCTCCGGTAATATTCCCTCTGATAATGTGTCTTGGGGGAACGTAAACTCCGGTGACGGAAAGTGGAGCAGGAGTGCAGAGCTTTCTTTTCAACAGGAACGGTGTATGCAGGTTTATAACGGTGGGGAGGTTATCATGCCGAATCCATACAATGACGGGGATACCGCAATTGAAACGCTCACCAAAATGCACGTTTCTTACCTGAACAGCCAGTATGACGGCACCGTACTTCAAAAATGGAAAGAACAAAAGACAGACAAAACTGAATCCGTCTTTGAACAAATCGACCGCCGTCTGGGGTATTGTCTGGTTTTATCCGCTGTCAAAGCGGCAGATAAAAACTGTTCCAAATTTATAATTACCATAAAAAATACCGGCTTTGCCGCCCTGTATGAGCCGGTCATTTTAACACTGTCTGCTGTCTGCTGTACGGCTGATAATATAAATAATGCACCCTGTCTGCCGTTAGAAAACACCGTACTTGGCAGGCGTGAGATTGCAAAACTCCCGGCGGGAGAGCAGTGTATCGTATCCGTTGACTGCCCGCTTATAGCGCTTTCTTCCGGTCAGTATAAACTAACTGTTTCCATGGCACTGAAACGCAGTCAAAAAAAAGTCTTTTTTGATAACTGTGATACAGTGGGAATCCTGACGGTCATATAAATTTACGCCTGTATTTTGTTGTCTGTTTGATTCCATATCGGAACTCTATTTACTCAAATATAAAGGTACCACACAGGTATCCGTTTTCCGTCGGTTCTTCTGTGAGTGCAAATCGGATTTTTTCACCGCTCTTTGGACTGCTCATTTTCAGATAAACCTGATAAGTTCCCTTTGCAATGTGCAAAAACACCGGACAGGAGAGTGTAACTAGGCTGTCCGGCTGTAATGCTGTGGTTGAGAACTGTTCACCCAGATTCTGTGTCTGTATGATATTTCCCTCCATGTCACATATCCGCAGTTCTGTCGTAAAATCATAATATGCCGGTGCAAAGCCGGTATTTTTTATTGAAAACGTAAGCTGTGCCGTCTGTCCAAACATTTTATAAGAAAATGCCGTCCCGCTGATTTCATAGCGGTAACCTAAATGCGCGCCGATATAATCATAACCTGTCGTGTCTTCATACGGCTGATTTTTCCATTTTTTTAAAACCTTTTCATCATACATACGGTTTAAATACGATACGTGCATTGTCTGCAATGTATTCATTGCATTTTCAACGTCATTGTAAACGGTATCGGATACGGCTTCGCCGCCGTTTGGCACGGTAAGACAAACTTCATCCTGATAAGAAAGTTCACGGCTTCTGTCGGTATACGTTCCCAAATCCGACTCCGATGCCATAATACCGTCATTAAACAGCCCTGTTTTTATAACCGCCGCCTGTCCTTCATCCAGATGATCCGCCGCCAAAACTGCACGAAGCTGAGCCGGTGTACGTACTGCCATATAAATTTCATCATCCAGACTGCCCCGCAAAACCGTAAAAAGCTGTATCTGTTCCTCTTCGGATGAAAAACGGGAGTGGTGCATTTCACCGTAATTTCCTATAAAAATTCCCTGCACCAGATAGATATTGTCTTTATGCTCATTCAGTATTTGTGCGCACTGCCGCATATGTTTTTCAATCTGTGAAATGTCGTTTGGCTCAGTGCTTTGCGCATTGCCGTCCCAGTCATATAAAAAACGCAGAATCAGGCTGCAGGAGCTTTCTTCCCAGCGGGTAAGGATATGTTTCAGCTCTGCCAGCGCATTTTCGGTAAGGTCACGGTCTGCAAACTGTTTTAAATTGATTTGAAGCAGCGCCAGCCGGTCATTGGCACTTTCACTCTGTGCAACAGCCGCAGAAATCTTTGTATCCAAGACACTCCATGCCGGATTCTGTCCGGCTGTCTGACTTTCGTCCGTCAGCGTATAGCCGTAAATCTGATACCAGCCACAGTACGGATTGTGCAGAACTTCCTGTGTCACCGTTAAATCTGCCTGCGTCCACACCGGCTTTTTATTGTATACAAAATACAAACACAGTCCAGCTGTTCCTAAAATCACCACAGTCACACAGACTGCAAGAATACAGACTGCCCGGCGGGTTATCTGCAAATTTCTATTTTCCGGTTTATTTTTCATTGCATTTACCTTTCTAATTCATTGCAACATATGATATAATGAGCACAAACACCATTAACGAACGAACAGCCCTGCAAAACAGGGCGAAAAACGCAATAACGTATGTTTATAAATGTAAGGATAAAGAAGGCGCAGCATACAATATCCTCACATCATAGTTGGAGGCTTTTGACCCTAACATTATAAATATATGATATAAGTTATATCATGGCAACAGAAAGCAGGCAATTTATGACAAAAAAAAGTATGCAGTCTTCCACTTTAGATTTTGTAATTACATGGGTCGATGGCAGTGACCCTGCATGGCTTGATGAAAAAAGCCATTTTGCATCCGGCAGTGAAGCCGATAACCGGAAAGAACGCTACCGCGACTGGGATCATTTAAAATACTGGTTCCGCGGCATTGAAAAAAATGCACCCTGGGTTCATAATATTTATTTTGTAACATGGGGACATCTTCCTGCGTGGCTGAATACCGCACACCCGAAACTGCATATCATAAAACACACGGATTTTATTCCACCGCAGTATCTGCCGACTTATAATTCGCATACTATTGAATTAAATCTGCACCGGATACCAGGACTTTCAGAAAATTTTGTCTACTTTAATGACGATGTCTTTTTAATCCGCCCGGTAACGCCGCAGCATTTTTTTAAAAGCGGAAAGCCCTGTGATATGCTTGCCTTACAGCCGGTTGTTGCAAATCCCGCCAATCCGGTCATGTCACATATCTTTTTAAATAATACGCTGGTGCTGTCAAAATATTTTAACAAACGTGAAAATATCCGCCATCAGTGGCGTAATTATTTTAAACCCGGATATCCGCCACTTTATTTCTGTTATAACTTTCTAGAACTGGCTTTTCCGCTGTTTTCCGGTTTTTATACGGTACACGGCGCTTCACCGCTTTGCAGATCAACCTATGAAACACTCTGGGAAAAGGAGTATTCACTTTTAGATGCAACCTGTTTACACAAGTTCCGTCATGCAGACGATGTCAACCAGTACCTTTTGCGGGAATGGCAGAAACTGACCGGTTATTTTACAGCGGAAAATGTCTGCCGCAGCTTCCGCTATTTTAATGCGGCTTCGGATAATAAAAAGCTTGTGTCTGTCATTAAAAAGCAGAAAGCAGATATCATCTGTATCAATGATGCCAATACAGCCATTGATTTTGAACGTGCCAAAACACAGATTAATACCGCTTTTTCCGCGCTTTTTCCTGAACCTTCTTCTTTTGAAAAAGGGCAGTAATTTTATGAAACCACAATGATTGGAGGTCTTTTTTTGAACAGCAAATCGCGTACACAGTATTCTGCATACAATACCAGCATTGCCCTGTTTTCCAGAGCCGCCGCAATTCTTATGGGATATGTTGTGCGCGTTGTTTTTACCCATGTGCTGTCGGAAAATTACGTCGGTATCAACGGACTGTTTACTGACATTTTAAATGTACTGTCCCTGTCGGAAATGGGCATTGAAACGGCGATTTCCTTTGCCCTGTATAAACCAATTGCAGACGGCAACACGGAAGCGCAGAAATCCATTATGCACCTGTATCAGTGGTTTTACCGCTTTGTGGCTGTGTTTGTTGCCGCCGCCGGAATCTGTGTCATTCCGTTTATGGACATTTTAATTAAAAACAAACCGGATATTCCGCACCTGACTTATATTTATATCCTGTATCTGTTTAACACAGTGCTGTCTTATCTGTTTGTATACAAGCGCACCCTGCTTGATGCCCATCAGCTCATGTACATTGGAACACTTTCCAAAACCGTTTCATGGGTACTTCAGGATATCGTCCAGATTGCGGTCCTTTTGCTTACGAAAAATTTCATTTTGTACTTATATGTATATATCCTGACGACACTGTTTTCAAACATTTACATTTCAAAAAAAGCTGAGCGGATTTTCCCGTTTCTGCGGGATAAAAATATTGCTCCTGTTGAAAAGCAGGAGCGGAAGCACATTTTAAAAAATATCCGTGCCATGATGATGCACAAAATCGGAGATGTGATTGTCAATAACACTGACAACCTGCTGATTTCAAGCTTTGTCGGCATTGCCAGTGTCGGCTGTTATTCCAATTACTATCTGCTGATTGGCTCTGTCCAGCAGGTCTTAAACGAAACCTTTCAGGGGATTACCGCCAGTGTCGGCAATCTCGGTGCAACAGCTTCCAAAGAGCGGGTGCAGACGATTTTTTCTTCCGTCTTTTTACTCAACCACTGGATGTTTTCTTTTGCCGCAATCTGCCTGTTTGAGCTGCTCAATCCCTTTATTGTGCTGAGTTTCGGTGAAAAATATTTGTTTACAACCGATATCGTATGGATTCTGTGCATTAATTTTTATATCCGGGGGCTTACCCGTTCCTGCCTGATTTTTAGAAATTCTTTGGGATTGTTCTGGTATGACCGGTATAAATCCATTGCCGAAGCACTGATTAATCTGATTGTTTCCATTATACTGGCACAACGCTTTGGTACATTCGGCGTTTTTATGGGAACTTTTATCAGCACCGTTACCACAACACTCTGGATTGAACCGTTTGTTTTATATAAGTATCACTTCCAGACACCGGTATTTCCGTATTACCGAAGGCTTTTGCTCTACTGTATCGAATGTGGCGCTGTATGGCTGACAGCTCATTTTTTATGCGAAAAATGCACAGCTGCATTTCATATTACCGGCATCATTCCCGATATGACACTGCGTCTGGTCTGCTGTACGTTAGTAGTAAATTTTGTCTTTATCATACTTTATAAAAACAATGATGCTATGCAGCTGTTACTTCATAAATGGAGAGGATTACGAAAATGAGAAACGAAGATTTTATATTGCTTCATTTTTTAAAATTTGCACTTTCCGGCGACCCGGCTATAGGCTTTGACAAAGAATCCGCCGACCGGGAACAACTTCGCCTTGTATCGGATTTCTTTAAAAAATACTCTGATGATATGAACTGGACAGAACTGATTCATACCGCAGACAGACACAGTGTCTTATCCCTGCTGTATGATACGCTTACCGCCGTCAATGTCTGCGCAGCGCAGTGTGAAACGCAAAATTCCACGCCGATACAGAATCAAACCGGCAGTTTTATACCGGCACAGACTTTACAGATACCGCAAATCCCGCAAGACCTAATGCAACAGGTACAGATAAAAAGCACGCAGATTGTCCTGCAAAATTACCGACTGTTATATTACAGCAGTTTTTTAATTACCCTTTTAGAAGAAGCCGGCATTTCTGTCCTGCTTTTAAAAGGCTGGCAGACTGCACAGCTTTATCCTGTCCCGGAAGCACGCAAGTCGGGAGATATCGATTTGCTGATTCCATATCCTGCACAGTTTGAACAGGCTGTCTGCGTTTTGGAAAACCACGGATTTCAAAAAGAATCCACACAGCTGACACATCACCATACTGTATTTACGGCTCCGGAACATTTTCATATTGAACTGCATGCCATGCTTTCCGAACCATTTGAACAAAATGAACTAAATACAGACATTGCGGCACTTTTACCTGAATATAATAGTCACAGGATTCACAAAACCATACTGGGATATCCCATCTGTGCCGCCACTGACCCCTACGATGCGTACTATCTGCTTTTGCATATGTTACAGCACTTTGTGCGTGCGGGTTTTGGTGTAAAGCTGTTATGTGACTGGACAGTCTTTTGGAAACGCGGTCTTTCACAGGACACAAAAGAGGTCTTTTTACAGCTTCTAAAAAAAACACGGCTTGAAAATTTTGCGAAAGCGGTTACGGCGCTGTGTGTACTGTATCTGGGACTGCCTTACACGCAGATTTCATTTTTATTTGGAAATGTTTCTGAAAAGGAGGCTCTTTCCCACAACCGCAAGCACTATGCAGCCTTAATGGATGAAATACTGGAGGCGGAAGAATTCGGACATTCCAGCACTAACCGTATGGTATTTTTAAAAAACAGCAGTCTGACAGGGTTTCTTTGTGAATTCCACCATCAGATGAAACTGGGAAACAGCCATTCCGACTGTATCCTTTTATGGCCATATCTGTGGTGCACAACACTTATCCGTTTTTTGAGAAACAACCGCAGAATCCGCAAGACAAGTACCTTGTCCATTTTTAAAAAGGCTTCCCAGCGCAGCCGTCTTTTGCGGGATTTAAAACTTTTTGAAAAATAGGTCAAAAGTATTGACTGACTAAATAAAAAGGATTATTCTAATACAGAAATGTAATGAATTGGAGGTTTATCAGTTATGGCAAACTATGAAAAACCTGTCATTATCGACACAGAGGAGCATTATGAAGGGGTATATGCTGCCAGCGGTGACAATACAGACAGCGGGGTTTCCGCACCGAAATGCGACAGCAAATACATGAATGGTGTATGGCATGCACCGGACTATAATAATACAACTTCTTATATCCAGCGTTTCGGCTGTAACGGATGTCCGGCTTTCCGTTACAACGGCTGCGGACTCCAGCTTGAAAAATACTGGGGAAGCTACGATGTTGATAACGGCAACCGCTATCCAAACTGGGAGCGTATCGGACACCAGCCTTATGATGCGATTGACTGGGGCGATGTCGGTATGTGCTAATACATAAGAATCCGTAACAGGCGGCATAAAAAAATCATCAGGGATTTTTAAAAGTCCCTGATGATTTTTTGTATTTCTTCCGGCAAAAGCTGCCTGCAGCGTGTATCCTGTATGGCATATACATTTTTACATAATTTCAATGCTGTCGGGCGGTGTGTCGTAACAATGCACGTTCTCGGCAGTGAATCTTCCATAATATTTTTTAAAACCTGTTTTTCCGTTTCAATGTCGAGTGCCGAAGTGGCTTCATCGAGGAGCAGTACCGGTGCATTTTTAAGCAGTGCCCTTGCAATGGAAAGGCGCTGTGCCTGCCCTTCTGAAAAATTGTTCCCGCGTTCCCCGATTTTTTCATAAATGGTATCCGGAAGCTGTCCGATAAATTCCCATGCACACGCTTTTTTTAAACAGTCTATGATTTCTTTATCTGTGGCATCCGGTTTGACACTTCGCATATTGTCGGCAATCGTTCCCGAAAACATCGCATTTCCCTGCGGTACATATGCATAAAGCTGTCTGGTGGCAGGAGAGAGCGGAAATGCCTGTTCAGAATTACTATCATCTGCATACAGCTTCATTGTTCCCTGCTGCGGTTCAAGCAGTGACAGTAAAAGACGAAGCATTGTCGTCTTTCCGCCGCCGGAAGCCCCGACCAGTCCCGTAAGCTGTCCCGGTTCTGCTAAAAAATCCACCTTGTTTAACACCCGTTTTCCGGTATGATATGCATACGATACATTTTCCATGCAGACACCGATTCCCGCCCGCTTATTTTTCTTATAAAAAACTTCAGCCTGTTTTCTTTCCGAAAAATCTTCATGCGGCATGTCTAAAATATCCATCAGCCTGCCTGCCGAAGTCGTTATCGAAACGGCTGTCGGAACCATGGCGATTAAGGCATTCAACGTACTTGTAAGACTGCCCGACAGCGATAAAAAAAGCGTCATTGTACCGTATGTAATTGCCCCGGTAAACACCCGGTAAATGCCGAGTGCGTAACAGCTGTACGAAACGACAATGCCGACAAATGACATCATAATTGATGTCATTCCACTGAGCATCTGAAATTTCTTTTTCATCGAAAAATAGTCTTTTTGCAGTTCCTGTAATCTGCAGACGTAGAGTGGTATTAAATCAAATGCCTTAATCGCCTGGATATTAGAAAACGTTTCCTGATGAAATCCCGACATTTTTGCATTCATTGCCGCACTCTGTTTATTATTGGCCTGCATTTTGGAAAGCAGTGTCTTTGACATCACGATACTCACCGGAATTCCAATCAGCGCCAGCAGGGCAAACGTGACATCATAGTAAAATACGACCGCAAACGACGTAATAAATTTTGCTGTGTAAATAATCAGATTCGGAATCCAGTTTAACACACCAGATGAAATCACGGATACATCACTGCTCCAGCGTGTCAGCAAATCTCCGGTATGATATGCCATTAACGGTTCTAACCGCGTTGTCAGCATTTTCTGAAAAATATCTGCTTTCATTTCCTGATCTACCTTTAACGAAATCATGTTCGACAGATAATTTAACAACTGTGTCACACAGATATTTCCGGCTGAAAATGCGATATACCACACAAAAGTCATAACAAGCCGCGAAGCCTGATGTCCGGTAATCAAATCAACCAAATCTTTGGAGAGCAGACTGCTTACCAGGCCGATTATCGTACCGAGAAGACCCGTTCCCGTGTAAAACACGATTTCTTTCCAGTACATTCTCACATACGAATAAATCCATACCGTCTGAATCCAAAGCTGCTTAAACCGCCCGCTTTTTAGCCGCTCACAAATCCATTTTATTTTTTTCTTCATTTTTCCTTCCTTAATAATATATGCTAGTCCTTTTTTTCTGCCAACCAACCGCCTTTACGCACCGTCATTATATTGTTAAATATTTATCAATATATTCTTTCATCACAGCCGCCGCAGACGGTTCCTGCGTACAGTAAAGCTGACAGATTGGAATACGGTCCGAAAGTTTTTCTGCAAATAAAAGACTGTCATCAACCTGTTTTTCTGTCCATGCCGGTGAAATCATACGCTGTGCGGTGTAAAGCTGTCTTTCGTCCTGAGGCAGTTTACAGACCCGGTTCTCCGTTCCTCGTTTTAAAAGAATAATGCCGCCAAGCGGGTATTTTTTCGTTGTATAGACACCTGAAGTCCCGCACCATGGAATCCCATAGACAAAGACTTCGTCCTTTTCCATACCGAGCAGATTCAGATCGCCATTTAATACCGGTACAGCATAAAGCTTTTCCCACAATTTAACATGGGTCGTTTTTCCCGTACCTGATGATGCCGAATACAGCCATGCCTTTTCTTGATAATAGTTGGAAGCTGAGTGCAGTGCATATTTACCGTGCAGTGCCGCAAAATAAAAAAATGCCGCGCGGAAACCATAAAACAGTTCATCAACTGCTTCCTGCTGCGTCGAGCCGTCATAATAAAATACCGCTTCTTTACCGTCAAAGGAGAGTGTACACAATGCCAGATGATGATTGGACGGAAAACGCAGCATATAATCCCCACTGCACCGGTAAACATCTAACTGACTGCCAAACAACAGCAGTTCACCTGTAATTTCCGGGACTTCTGACAGCAGTCTGACACGCCAGCTCTGGGAAATACCGCTTTGCTTAACCGTATGAGCTGACGGATTTTCTTTTCCGTCCTCTAAAAAAGGTTCAAAAAACGCATGAAGCCATTCCTTTCTGCCTTTATAATGCACCTGAATGCCTGCGATATTGTAACGGCAGTAATACGCATTTCCCTTTGCCTGAAACGGAGCAAACGGAAATGCCTGCATTTCCTTAGCGGAAGCCTGTATCATGCCAAACTGAAACAGCGTCAGCACATATGTACTTAAATCACTGCTTATGGAAGCTGCTGTGACTGTGGAAGCTTCTTCGCCTATAGATGCGGGTTTCACGGTTTTGGTGTCCTCTGTCATTTCAATACTTTTCACATATTCCGTATAGGCAGATAACAGTTCTTCCCATGATAAATCCTTTTGTAACAAGTCCCAGATGACACAGCCGGTCTGATTGATTTTTAAACAACGGCGCCTGTCTGCAATCCGCTGTCCTGTCGGTATAATATAAAATGTATCCGCAAGCTGTCTTATCACATAACCCGCCCTTGTTTTCATCTGCACATCCGCCTTTCTTCATTTCTATATTACTTTTTTCATATGCTTTCTTAAACGCTTTTTTATCATATCATTATTGCATTTCCTTGACAATAGCAGGCTTTACGACTTATAATTTAATTAAGTATAAGATTCATTTATGGAGGTAATTTATTATGTCTGCATATGAAAAACCAATGATTCATGTTGTTCCTGAACAGGCAGAAGGTATTTTTATGGCAAGCGGTGATAAAACTGTCTGTCGCTTTGGCAGAACGGAAGCAAATCCCGGCGCTGATACCTGTCAGGCCTGTTCTAAATCCGGCGGTACGGCTTCTAAGCTTGCCGAAAGCACATTCCGTTCTGATTATAACGGATGTCCTGACAATATGCCGGAAAAGCAGTAGGACAAGTGATGCAGACAACTACTTCGGAATCTTTACCTCGTACAATTCCTGAATTGCTGGAAAACCATACCATTCAGGTTCAGCCGCAGGGCTACAGTATGTATCCGCTTTTTGTGCCCGGCAGGGATTCTGCCGTCATTGAAAAAGCGGACTGTGACCGGCTAAAAAAAGGTGATGTCATTTTATACCGCAGGGAGAACGGTATACTGGTTTTACACCGGATCTGCCGTATTACAAAGGACGGCTTTTATACGGTGGGAGATAATCAGACCGCAGTGGAAGGCCCTCTGACCACTTCGCAGATTAGCGGAAAACTGATACATATTATCCGCAACGGACATTCTTTTTCCGTAAATCACCCGGTTTACCGGATTCTTTCCGGATTCTGGCTGTTTCTGCGCCCGGTTCGCCGTCCCATTTGTCTGCTGACTGCAAAGTTGAAAAGTATTGTAAATATATTTTTGATAAGGTACTAGAAAAAAGTTAGGCCTTTTCAAGTTTTTTATTTCTGTTATAATACTAAACATAACAAGCACACAGTTATTTATTTAACTAAAAGCTTATTACAATTCCCCCTAAAGAAATCGCTTCGGCGGTTTCTTTTTTTTGCATTTTTTAAAATTATTTCTTTTTACAGTCTTTGAAGCTTTTTGTCAGGAACCGGTATAAGATATACGGTTTAGAAACGACTTTTTATCTTTATGAGCTTTCTGGTTTTACTGCCTGATTGCTTTCTGTGACATTGTTGCAGATTTTTTGATTTTGTGCTATACTGTGTATCAGATGATTTTACAAAGCGGCTGTTTTCCGATAACTGCCGGTATTCCTGATGACAGAATATAATTCACGAAAGGAAAATAGCCATGATGGCAGATGAGAAATCGCCTACGCGAATTTCTCATCGCCTCTTCGCAACAAGTTGCTCAGAAATGGAGATTAACATGACATTTTTATTTACACTTTTTGTAACATTTTTTGCGGGCATGGGTGCGGGACTTGGCACCGGCTTTGCCGGAATGAGCGCAGCCGCCGTAATCAGCCCGATGCTGATTACATTTTTAGGCATGGACCCTTATATGGCAGTCGGCATTGCATTGTCCTCTGATGTCCTCGCAAGTGCAGTTTCTGCATTTACCTACGGAAAAAATAAAAATCTGGATATCCGCAACGGTCTGATTATGATGGCAAGTGTGCTGACTTTTACAGTTGTCGGCAGTTATATCGCAAGCCTTGTTCCGTCAACAACCATGGGCGGTTTTTCAGTCTTTATGACATTTCTTCTCGGCATTAAATTTATTGTAAAGCCGGTTATGACGACCAAAGAAGCCATGCAGGGCGTTTCCGCCCAAAAAAGAGCCGTTCAGTCAGTTGTCTGTGGTGTCATTATCGGTTTTATCTGCGGATTTATCGGTGCAGGCGGCGGCATGATGATGCTTCTTATTTTAACCAGCGTGCTGGGCTATGAATTAAAAACGGCTGTCGGAACGAGTGTTTTCATTATGACTTTTACCGCACTGACCGGTGCTTTGTCCCATTTTACAATCGGCGGTGCACCGGACTGGACTGTTTTTGGACTGTGTGTTATATTTACATTAATCTGGGCGCGCATTGCCGCCTTATTTGCCAATAAAGCCGAACCAAAGACGTTAAACCGCGCAACCGGTATTGTACTTGTTGTACTGGGGGTTGTGATTTTTGGATTTTCGATATTAAAATAGATGTGTTTAGCGGAGGTGATTCCATGAAGCTAACAACAGCAATTAATCGTGTCGGATTGTCCGGATCGAATAATTTATAAAAATCTTTCTGTTGTTTCATGTTTTTTTACACCTTGTTCAAATGATTCTATAAAATCCACACTCATTTTATATAACTTCGTTAAACCTGACTTTACTGTATTGATAGTTTTAAACCCAGTATTTGTGCTTGGTTTGATGATTTTTAAAAATGATTTGACACGGAAATTGACACATTTTTAGAAAGCCTTAATACACTTTAAACATTATATTAACTATTATAATTTCTTTGTGATAATTAATATGGTGTTTAACCGTAAAAAATAGGGTATATGTCTAAAATAAAATTGACATATACCCTATTTTACTGTATAATAAGAATATTAAATGACAAAATAAAATACAAATAATAACAAGAAACGAGGTAAAAAGTAATATGAAATCTGTGTTTCCTTCTAAGGAGTCATTCTTTTATTTTCCCCAAAATAAAAATCAAAAATATAAGCCTCTTGACAAGGAAAATAGCAATAAACCATATATGACTCTAGGATGGGAGAATAATATTGTATTCATAAAAGATAGTAAAAACAATTACTTTTATATAAAATCAAAAACGTAAAAAATAGGCATACAGATTTTTATTTCTGTATGCCTAAAATGTTATTTTGATTTTCGTTCAAGATTTATCATGTGTACTTTGTCCATTAGCGGCGTTTTAATTTTATTACTTTTACAAGAGACTAACAACGCAGGGATATCTTTGTTCAAACAATGTGAATCATAATAGGGCTGCTCTGGATATACATAAGTATGTGATGGATTAACTCGTTCATCAGCAACAAAGCACTGTCTTAGACGCTCATATTGAATTCCAAAAGCCTTGGCAATATCCGCAAATTCATTACAGAAAGTAACCTTTGTTGCTATCCAACAGTTTTCCATGTACTTCGCTAATTCTGCGGTTTTCCAATCAACATAAATATAACTAAAAGCCCCATTTTTGACCCTTGAATATAGTTGAGTGACTTTGCAACAATAATCTTCATTTCCACCAAGAATAACAAAATTAGGTGATTCTAAGCTATGCTGTGTTGTGCCGTAATATTCAGGAGAGATTACAATGTTATCCTTACAAAGTGACTCGCAAGTTCCTACAGGCACGGCAGACTTGATTATAATAACATCTGCATCAATTTTATTACAAATCCATTTGACCTCAGAAGTATCACATTCTCCATTCCCCTTCATTTCGGTAGGAACGCAAACAAAAGCAAAATCGTAATGTTCATTTAATAATTCAGTCGAATTATATCTGTTTATATACTTATCGTATATTTTAAAAGAATCAGATATTGATGCAAACTCCTTTAAAATATGTTTTCCAATATTACCATAACCACAAATTAAATTTTTCATTTTTTGAATTATCCTCCATAGACTATATTAATTGTACTATATTATTATTCTCTTTTATAATCGTATCGTATTGATGAACAATTCTAAAAAGTTTAAGCTCGTTATCAATTCCTGTCAAAGAAGGATTTTTTTCTTTTGCCAATCGAATGATATATTGTTCGGACGAGTTATTGTAGATTTTATCATTAATTATTTTTGCTTGTTTGTAAAATTCGACTAATGCCTCTTTTATTCCTACACATATACCCGCATTTAAAAATTTATGAGTACCAGAGATTTTTAGCAGTTCCTGTAATGGTTCTACGACTGCATTTGGATATGGTACAGGTGTGGCATTATATACCACGGGAATTTTATATGAAAGATATTTTTCAATAAATGTAGCATCCAAATCATTAACAATTAAAGTGTCTCGTCCGTCTAAAATTAAAACATAATCGGTTTTTATCTGTTCCAAACATTCTAAAATATGATTAATTTTCATGCAGTTATTCCATTTCTGTTCATTAATTGCTGTATTGAAAATAGGAATATTATTATAGACACATTGCTTAACAACGAATGATTTATCGTAGCAGTCTTGATTCATAATAGAAATAATGGACAGATTGCTATCCATTTGAATAGGTCTGTCCAAATTCTCGCTGATAATATTTTCATGTCCTATAATTCCCGTGCCAGGAAAGTGAAGCACATAAATGTCTTCATTATTTTTATTCTGATATTTTTTGTGCTTCATAATACTTTTCAACCTCACTCGCAATGTAATCATTAATATAACCGTATTCTATAATATCTTTATTATCATACATTTCTTCTGTGTAATTATCTAATATCCACTTGCATAATACTTGACAGTAAATAAGATTATAAGTCTTATTGTTAAGCAAGGTTAGATATATATGTTTAACATCAGAATATGTGTATTCCTCAAAAGATTCATTACTTGCATGGTAAAGAACAACATCTTTTTCAGAATACATTTCATACATATTTTTAAGATTAATCTGATCTTCAATTTTAAATGTAAACAACTTAGATTTGCCTGACGACAGTTCAATGTTTAGTCCATTAGTAATAAACTCTTGACATTTATTTTTGATTAAAGAGACAAGATTCTCTTTGACCATTTCCATGTTAATAGATATTGGGGCTTCAAACAAAAAATATTTTTCTTCATCAAGGCATTTAATATCATCAGAAATAAGTTTTACATTTACTATAAATTTTTGTTGCGAATTGATTAAAAAATAATGTATTTCATCTGATACTTCGTGATAATCCAAAGAGGTATTGTCATTGATAATTTGTTGAGCGTACTCATCAGAATCTTGGAAGCCATAAAATTGTCCATTTTCGTCATAAAGTATATAAAACACCTATTTCCACCTCCCTACAAAAAACATTGAAAAATAATCGGCACTCTCATCATATCCATATGGATGGTGACGAATGCATATTGAAGAAGTATTTTTTTCAGTGAAACTAACTAGATTATTACCAGAACCATCTGATGATATATTTTGCTTACCAAAAGCAAAGTATTTATTATTTACAAATGATACCGGGAAAGATATTGTTTTCTTACCGCTACCTTGAGTGTGACTATATTTACCATAATCATTATGTATCTCAATAAAAATCATTTGGATGCCATTAGTATATCGAATATAATAATAATTAGTACCAGAATCAGAGCCAGAATAATCCGAAAACACATAATTATCACTTGAGCCATAGCTCGCTATGTAAGTTGCATTTGACGGTACGTCTGCATTAACACTGTGCCCATTTACTTTTGCGGCATTTCCTGCACTTGCGGCATAATTTACACTGAAATTACTAGGATTGTAAACATACATATCTTCTCCGTTTTCACCACCCCAAAGCCATGTAGGCTGCCCGCCTTTGCCTGCCCAGTTAAAGGTCATTGGATAGTTTCTATTGCCACTCCGTCCAAGCTTTAGTGCAAGGTCAGCTATATTTGCTTCGCTTGCAATTTTTGCGTTGCTTGCTGAATCTGATGTTGTCGCATGGTCTACAGATTGATTTCCGATATTTTTGCTGTGAATTACATCTGCATAATGACTTCCATCTTGATTGTATAAGCTTATCCCCGGTGTTCCGTTTAGCCCCTTTACACCAAGATTACCTGCAACATTGTGGTCGCCAATAGCAACATCATCGCCGACTGGATTCCATGTATTATTTGCAAGTCCCAATGCTCCCGTAAGTGTTCCACCCGTCTTAGGCAATGCATTATTTGCTTTGTCGTAAGCAACATTCCAGTTAGTTCTTTCGCTAGGAGTAATATGTTTAACAGTATCTGTAATATGTTCAACTGCATTATTCCATGCCGTAATTAATGCAGAAGTAATACTATCTAAGACAGATTTATTGGAATGTGTATGCTTTTTAGAATTTGCGTCGTTCCAATTAGTACGTTCATCAGGCGTAATGTGAATTGAATTATTACCTGTATGTGTATCTAATTCCGCTTGATTTGCCTTTGTGCCAATTGCCTTATTTAATGCTTCTTCTGTAGTTTTGCTAGCAGAGATAGCATCTGCAACTTCTTTGAGGGTATCTAACGTTTCAGGCGCACCACCAATTAAATCGGCAATTTTTTGGTCGGTATATTTGTTGGAATTAGCATAAGCATCATCAATGGCTTTTTGCTGTGCGGTAGACACAGGTTTATCAACATCAGATGTGTTATCAACATTACCAAGATTTATCTGAGATTTTGTTGTTTTATGTGGATTATCATAATCAGACGTGTGAGAATAAATCTTATCGTTCACTATTTTTACTGCATTTGCGGTAGGAGCAGTAGTTGTAGAATCAGATGAAATCGTGTTTTCAAGCTCATTGGTGAGAACAAAATGATGATTATCTAGCTTAGTTTGTAAATCATTCGCTTTATCATTTGCATTTTTTGCAGCATTATTAGCATTAGATATTGCTATAGTTGTATCAGATTGTCTTTTATCTTCTTGTGTTTCTCTCGTTGTCTCATTTTGTTGTCGGGTGTTCTCATTAGTAATACGTTTTTTTTCATTTTCGATGCGGATATTCTCGGAATCTATACGTGCGTTTTCTGCACTAATTCGATTGTTTTCATTGGTATTACGGATATCTTCATTCGCATTTCGAGTTTCCTCGTTTTTTTGTCGAATATTTTCACATTCTGTGACTGTTTTGTTGAGTTCATCTAATTTTTTAAATTCGTTCTGTACACTTTTAAACTCATCTGAGCTTAAAATTGTATCATCAGGAACAGCACTAGCTTCAACGATTGCGTTAAAACTTGTTGTAGAAAGAACTTGATCTGTATTAATGTCATACAGTGAGAGAGTAGCTTTTGCAACCCCCGAAGTAATTAACATCTGCTCTGTCAAGTCGATGGTAATAGTATTGTCTGAATTAATTACACAATCGTTAAAAACAGGCTTTTTATCTGGTTTAAGCCATTTAATTCTGGCTTTAATTGTATCGCCGGAAATTTGATACTCTTTTCCTTTATACGTTAAAGACACAGTAATATAACGAGAATTCTTGTCATATTCTTTTGTGTCAATTGTCTTTTCTTCGTTATAATAGAGGTCTAACGAAAGATTGTGATTTAATTTAATCATTCTATCCTCCTTAAAAATAAAAAAGGACTGCATAATAACAGTCCTTTTATGCTAATATTTATTTTTTACCCTTCAACGTCTCCCCATGGTGTACTCCAGTCGCCACCCAGACTAATTACACCTTCGTTGCAGTCGATTGAAATGCTACGACTTTGGCTATCATTTTGCATATATAGTAATCCGACATATGCATGTAAATTTGCACCTTCCCTTCGACTGAGCAAAAATTCAGTAGGAGTCAAATAAGCTTGTTCATTTTCGTCGGCGACATATCTTAGATTACCATCTACAATATGCCAGTTGCCAATTCGTCCTGAATTTGCGGTAATGTTGCCTACTATGCTTGCATTTTCCGCATATAATGCACCATCCAATCCTACGCAAAAAATGTGTCTATCTGTTCCTGCAACCATATCACCAGCGTACACCCCCCAGCCAGCGGTAGTATTAATACCTACTCTATTGTCAACCGAATTAATGCCTGTTTCGCTTATCACAAATCCACCAATATTACCACTTGTAGCAGTAATGTTACCTTTGATAATCGCGTTTTGTGAATACAATGTCCCATCTCTTCCAACGCAAAATATTGGATTCCAAACAGGACTACTTTCAGTTCCCCAATTATAGTCTGCTCCCGCATAAAAAGCCCACCAATTTGTCGACATCCCTACACGAGCTGTAATTTGATTTGACGCATTATGTGTACGAGAATCAATAGCGTAGTCACTAATTGTAAAACCGCCAATATTACCACCTGTAGCGATTATATTTTTTGTTATAACATCGCCAGAAAATGTACCGTTTCCAGAAGTATCAACACCCATAACAACATCACCATTTGTATTATATATAGCAAAAATATGAGATTGTTGAACTAATCCGAGCGGATCAATAATGACCTTACCAGTATTATCACTGGAAATTTGAAGATATCCACCTCCAATATAAGGTGAGATAACATAATTGCTAGAAATTTCAGTTGTAAAACCAAGACATTTTTGTAATGTATTTCCTAAATTTTTTGCACTTTCAGCAAGCTCGTATGCAGAATTTGCTCTTGTATCATCTGTGTATCGCACCTTTTCAGTCCAATCAGAGACACTATACCCAGTATTATCCCTTGTGGAAACAAGAATAGTTCCTTGTTTGTATCGTGGGTAAATACTATTTTTACCATCAGCATTATCAACATCAAGTATCCACAGATCTTTTGCCTTATAATTGTTTGGTTTTGACACGTAAATAGAAGCTTTGCCGTCAATTGTGTCAAATACTTCTTTAGATATTTCCATCTCTTTCCAGATGTATGATGAAGTATAAACAAAAGTTTGCTTTGAAGTAGAAGATATGTTATACCATAAATCTCCAATATGTTCTTTTTTCGTATCATTATCTTTCCAACTATCAGATGGGTCATCTGCTTGATACCATGTTTGTGTTTTCTTATCAAGTTGATTTTTAGTATCTTCAATGTATTCCTTGTAATCGCCTGATATAAAATTGTTTAGACTAGTATCATCCGTATATTTAGAAGCAATTTCCCAATCTGCGTCAACATAGCTGCCCGTTATACGAGTTTGTTTGCACCTTAAAATATCTCCATTTTGACCTTGTACCCATAAATCACCAACATAATATGGTGGCTTTGGTGTAATAGTAAAAATTTGTGCTTTGGATTTTGCTAATTCAGAGAGTTCACTATCTGTAGTGGCTTCCCATTTTTCACCTGTCCACCTTCGAGTGACTGAGTTTTTAGTATCAAACCAAATATCTCCAATATGCTCTTTTTTAAGAGAAGGAGTAGTCCAGTCTAATGAAGGATCGTTATCTTGAGAAAATGTCTGAATACGACCATCTAGCTGTGTAAGATAGTCGTTTAATCCATCAATATCTGTGATTTCAGGAGTATTAACATTTTCCCATTTAATTTTTGCACCACCGCCAAGCGTAACATTCCCATTTTCATCAATATAAAATTGCTTTTCGTACACACTTCCTGTTGCTTTTGTGTATTGTTTTTGAATTGTAAAAGCATTGCTATTTTTACCATCGTCACCGTTAGTAGTAATAAATAATCCATTGTCCGAAAATTCCATAGTGTTATTAGCGTTATAAATACCAAAACTGTCTTCACCAAGAATTTGTTTACCGATGATTTTTTTTGCAATAATACCATATTCTCGAACTTCTTCTTTTGTAACAGGATCAACATACACAAATTCACCGACACCAACTTCTATAGTCTTTCCGTTATTTTTAGTAAGATATAATCCGTTGTTTTGCAATTTTGCCCAACAAGGACTAAATGTACAAGTAATATCATCATACATTCGCATCCATAAACCATGCTCATCCACAACCATGTTTTGATTATCTGCCGCACTTACAATTTTCAAATTAGTAAGGTTTAGACCGTTTTCTACCCAACTCGGAGCAAGAGCGGCATTTTCGGTATTTTTGTTCATTTGATTAACAACAGAGGGGAAGCTTGAACTAATTGATTTTGCTTGATCGAGAATTTGTTTAATTACCAGTGCATTATTTTTTGCGTTAATAACGTCTGAAAATTCAACATTGATAGTTTGAATATTGTCCTCAAAAAAGGTAATTTCATAACTTAATAATCTCATTTTATAGATTGTTTCATCAATTTGCATTCTAATATAATTACCCGTTTCAAAATAATCCATAATCGGTTCAAACTCTTTTAATGCGAGTAAATTACTAAGAGTAGCAGCAATTGTATACTTCATTTCTGCTGACTTTTTAAGCTCTTTCAGTGCTTTTTCTCGAAGTTGTTTTGCTTGTTCGATAACTTCTTCGTTGGTTAATCCGTCTGAAATATAATTGCTGTTTTCATATTTATCTTCTCGAAGATAAGTAAGGTAGGACAAATAATCTGATTCACCGAGATAGGTACGTAGATTTAACATTTTTTGAATAGTTTGCTTTTCCCATTCAAGATTATCAATATTAGTTACAACAGATTCAATCTGCTTCGCACGTTCATTATATTCGTCTTCAATATAATTTCTTCTATTATAATAAGGAAGATATAACTTTTCGTAAAAAGGCGAATTAGACATGCCACAATTTGCTTCATTAAGAACTTGCAAACATGTGTCATAAGCAGCCAAAAAGGACTCTAAGCGTTTCAAACAATACAAATTCAGAGTTGATTTAAATTTATCATCATCCTCTATTTTAAATAAATCTGATAAGTCATCAGAACCTTCTTTTTGTATACTTCGTTTTACTTTTTGCTCAATATAAGTCTGTAAATCATCATTAACCATAACCGCTATTTCATTGCTTGTAGCGGTATCTTTTGGATTTTCATCGTCATCTTTTACATAACTTGCAATCGTAAATCGTCCATGCCATGTTTGATTTCTCAATGTTGATCCGTCTTCAATCGTAAGTTTAAAATTCGTTGTATCTACCAAGCATTTTGCCATGCCGAGTACGGCATTGGTCACTGTGTACACAGAAGTTATAGACACATCTTTAACAGCAACGGGAGAAAGTGTTGCAGAAGTTAATTTTGCGATTTGATCAGCAGCCGTGCCAACTTCATGAGAAATGTCTGGCATCATCGTAGATGTTAAATAAGCTTTGTTATCATAAGCATTATATAAATCCGTTAAAATTTGAGTATATTGTTTTTCATTGTCTTTTAACGTCCTATCATAACCATGAAGTTTTTTGGATAATCCACCATACATATTTTCATAATCTTGTTCAGAAAAATATGTAATATATTCGCTTCCGTTAGGAGAGACGTCTTTGACAGCAGAACTCATCACATCATCACCTGCAATAATTTTAGAACAATTCTTGACTTCGCTTTCGTTTGAGTCTAATGTCATTTCTTGACCAAGATTATCTCGACCAACAAAAATAGTAGTGTCTTGACCATACCCTTTGATTAATTGTGCATTTCCACAATCAGGACAAACATCGTCTTCGATTCGTTTATTACATTTAGGGCAATAATTTAACAAATCATATACAGATATACTTCTATCCGCGGAGTCAAACTTGAATAAACAGTCAAATTCCGTAGATACATCATTGGTGAGAAAATCATAAACAGATGTTCCGTCTGTGCTTACAGTTCTTTTTTCGCTTTTTAATGTATTGTCTACATGTTTGATGGTATAATGTGGAATTTTTGATAAAATTCGATGAAGTAAAGAAATAGAGGTGTTGTCAGGATTGAAAAAAGATGTTCTTTCATAATTATTATATTTAATATCATCATCACTGTTAATATCTAGATTGTATAAATTAATCTGCGCCAACTCAAACTCACACAAAGCTGTACCAGTAACATTTTTAACAATCTCATCTGTTTCGTTGATACTTACTGTAATTTTGAAATATTCATTAAATTCAGGTATCCAAACGGTTTTAAAATCAACAATCTTATTCCATAGGTTACACAATTCATTGTTATCTCGGTATTTATGCACCGTAAAAGATAGTGTGTTTGCTGCGTTCATATTGTCTTTGTATACGATATTTGTCACAGAATTAAGATTGCCTAGCTTTTTATAATTATTTTCACACAGAACAATAGTAGGTTGTTCAACTTGATTATTAATATCAAACTGCAATTTCCCCAATTTATCACCTCCATTTACTTATATTTATTTTTTTTTATTTTACACTTCAATTACACTACATAATCCAATCATATAATCTACAGGCAGATTTTTATCAAACACATCTTGCGCTTTTAATTTGTCTACGGGAAGTGTAATTTCGGTAGACAATAATTGTTCCATAGAGTCATTAAATTTTTTAATAGCTTCCGCATCTTCAGCGGGAATATATGAATTTTCCTGCCCATTTTCGTCTTTTGTTTTTGTACCCAGCTCCATAATTTTTTGATTTCTAAGCATATCGAAATTCTGTTCCATTGGTTGCAAAGCATTTGCCAATAAAAGCAACTTAAACTTAAATGTCGTGTCATTTAATTCAGTATTTTCAAGCATTTCTCTAATAATCTTATTTGCTTTTAAAGCTTCACCTAATTTAATTTTCATTATATTTTCCTCCATTTATTCCTATCTAAATTCCAACTTTTCGAATAGGAGAGTATGTAAGAGTACACTCTATAGGAATCGAAAAAGTCAGAACATTATTTTTATTTTCATATGTATTGCAAATTCTTGGAAATTTAAAATTGAAATCATCGTAGATATTATGCGAAGATCGGTTAGATTCGATAATTTGTTCTTCTCCATGTAACGTTATAATTTCGCCATTTTCAACATTGGCGAGATAAAAGTTTCTATTGTCCTCTATAGAATTTTGTATTTTGAGATTTCCAGATTCAAGACATCGAATTGTCATGTCAGGATATATATATCCAATTTCATCACTTTGGTCATACAGAGAAATAATCTCATTTTTATTAGTTGTATTTATAGAATATGTTACTGGCTCTAAGAACCCATATGGTCTATTGGTTGTCAAGGTCAATTCTAAACCATAACATTTTCCACCAATATTAATCTGATTAATATTAAAACTCCCCTCAAAATAAATATCAATATAGTCATCTTGTAGCACTTTAAATTTACAAAATTGCTTCCTGTTAAGCCACCTATTTAATTCAGATATATCATGTGCGGTTAATTCTAATTCTTCTTGAGAAGATGCTTTACATGGATTTTTACAAATTTGAAAAGGATTGCTTGTAAGATATTCCGAGTAAGAGGACGAATAATTATTCCATTTATTTTGCCCCAACGGCTTTACCAGATTAAAAGTTAATTGTGACCCTGCCGAAACACTTTCTGTTCCTGATTTTCCATCAAAGTCACAAATAATCATGCCGAAATCAGATAAACAATGTTTATCATACATAAAATCAGTAGCATACATCTTATACACCACCTTTTTGAATTTTCGTTGTTAATTCGGTAATAAGCCGTAGTAGTTCAGCACGTCCACGTCTAAGTTCATTAATGATTTCAGCTTGAACTTTTTTCTGTTTCTTTAAATCGTCAATCAGTTTTAAAACATTGGAGTCACTGTAATTTTCTAACTGTTTCTGTAATACGGCTTCTCGTTTTTCAAGAATTTCAATAGTTTCATTTCGTCTTTTTAATAATTTGATTAACTCTGTTCTTGACATATTTTCATATTTCATATTTTTCACCACCTTATAACATAATTGAACAAAAATAAAAGAGCAGGTAGATTGTTAGTCTACTTGCTCTCGGAAATATTATTCAAAATATGGTCCCATTGAAAAAATGCCTATTTTAAGCCATTTTCATAACTTTATTAATAAAAAAATAGACTATTTTTAACAATTTAGTCCCATTAAATTTTTTCATCATCTAGAACATTAAATGCCTTCCTAAATACTGGTTCAAATTCGTCCCATGTATCAAACCCTTTCATCATTGTTGTAACAGTAGAAATCTGTTGTGTTAAATGCTGATACCCATATTCTTTTGTAAGTCCCTGATGAAGCCTATGCCTTCTGTAACCATTTTTATTTAAAACTGGATTTAATCTCTTCAATTCATCGAGAACTTCTTTGGGGAGTCGATTATATACAAGAAAATTAGTAAGCTGTCCAGCATAAGGTGTTTTTAATCTACCCTTATAATCCCAACCTCGAAGCCTAAACATTTGAATATAAAATTCATCATCAAATGTTTTTACCCATGGTAAAAATTCTTTTGCAATATATTGAGACAATAATTCTTGTAAAGCTCTAGCATCTCTTTCATATTGATACCCCGTTGCTTCATCAATTAATGCAACAATTCCAACTTTAGCCAAAGAACGCATGAGAATATCACTTGCAGTTGCTAACGGTTTTTGATTTTCTGTCAAAACATCATCATCTCTTGCTGATAAATATATATCACAAATTCTAGGCAATATTTCAGCTTCATAACCAGTAAAAATTCTACCGTTTCTACTGTACTCAACAGAAAAATCATTATCTTCAAATTCTCTTTTTATGTATGGTTTTAAATTATTTGCTGTAATAAATGCAGGTACATTTTTTAAACGATATTCTTCTGAGGGTTTCCCTTTTCGTGGTCTATCAAAAGCTTGAAATATTGCGGTATTTGTCAATATTCTTGTTCCGTTATCTAACACAGCACAAGATAATTCTTTATTGCCTATATTTACTTTTCCCGAATATAATACTTTGGGCAATTCGCTCATATGTAATACCTCCACCAATCATTAGTATTTAATACTACCATTATATACCAATAATCAACAATAATCCACAAGAACATATGTTTACATTGATTTAACATATGGGAAGCCATAAAACCTCCCATATGTTAATACTTTCATCATTTGTACTTATTCACGGCAAGCTCATTATGTCCTAATGCAACACCTAAAGTAGCTTCGCTCATGTAGTTCTTAAATCCACGATCATTCATAAGCTGTGTTTTAAATTCTGTATAATTTGTTACATTTGGCAGACTAATTTCAATCGTGTCCACGTTACTTGTAACATTATTTGGAATTGATGCAGGTTTGACGTTAGGAAGTGGCATATGAGAAGATAGATACTGCGTTGGATCAATACTAAAATCAGCAATGTTTTTAGCCATATCCGCCGTAAAGATAGTATCTTCCGTACCAACTTCACGCAATGCACCATTGGTAATCATGAATTCATTTCCTTCTTCACCTACTAAATGATATCCAGTTGAATATTCTCCACGTTTTTTACCTTTAGCATAACCATGTTCTTTTAGCCAGTCTAACATTCGGATATTTTGATAATCAGAACCGGTATAGTCATCATCACCAAAAATACCTTCATAGTAATCAGCACGTCTATCCCAAGAAGCATCAATATTATTGGATTTTAATCGATCTACAACTGAATGTTCAGTGTCAAGTGGTTGTGGATAATAATACTTGTACACAAACAAGTCATCATAATTTACATCATCGCCAGAATCTGAATCGTCTGATTCGTCATAAGAATATGATGGTTCAGGATTAGATTCATAAGATGGGGTAGGAGCAGGAGTAGAGTTATTCGGATTATAACTTCCATCGTCATAATTATTAATTTCCGAATCCAGATTACCACGCATAATAGCAATTAAATCATTAAGTCGTGTAATAATGTCATTAATTGCAAGTGTAATACCACTCACTGTAGAACCAATTCCTTGTACAGTTGTGTTCAAATCTACAACAGGTGTGGCAGAATTCCATACATCTCGCATAGCTTTTGTTAATGGCAATTCTGTGTCTTGACTTAAGTTTTCAAGTGTAGAACGAATTGTATCTCTGTTTAAGTTTACAGCATCAGCAACATCACCAAGTTCCTTATCAATATTATCAATTCTATCGTTAATAAGGTCTTCATATTCGGTCTGCAAATCATCAAGAAGCTTTTCTTGGTCAGAGATATACTTATCATATTCAGTTTCAGCCAAATCTTCCTGCGCATCTTTTAGATTAACTTCAATTTGCTGTACCTGCTTTTTAGCCTCTTCAGATGCATCATTTGCATATGCAGCTTTCTGCTTTTCAAGTTCGGTCACTTTGTCAGATTTTTCTTGAACACTCTTTTGATAATCATGCAAGTCTTTTTCTGCTTCAAGAGCCTCTTTCCGCTTATCAATTAGTTTGCTTAATGCGTCAGATGCTTTATCATAGCCGTCTTTGATTAAATCTATAATGGCGTTCTTCTCATCGTAAGCAGCTAAAACAGATTCACGTTGAGCTTCAATGTATTCCTGCTTCTTGTCAATGAGTGTAGTATTGGCAGGATCATTTGCAAGCTCGGCTTCGATTGCAGAAATCTCTTTTGCATAAAAATCGGCTTGCTTCAAATATGCAGCATAGTTTTCACTGTGAATGCCCTGTACAGTCAGACCTTCATTAGTGATTTTTCCGTCATCATCATATAAATCCTTATTCATCTTATCAAGCAAATCAACATAGAACTGACCCTCATTGACAAGATTGGAAATATTATCTTGACCACGCTCAAATATCGTAAAGTTTAAATCACGTAATGAATTACCGACCTCTTGAATATTGACAACAGTATCAACAATTTCTTCATTTACAGATTGAATCTGTTGCAACATGTCATTCCATGCTTCTGAGCCCTCTTCAACCAAACCGCCTTGAACAGATTCTTGAAGTTTTGATTGCAATGTATCTCTTTTACTCGTGAGAGTATTAAGAGTATTATTGTACTGTTCAAGTTGTTTTTGATATAATTCAGGTGACGCATAATATCCATGTTTGTCGGCAAGGTCAATATATTTGTCAAGCATAGTAACTGCATGAGAAATAGAAGACGAGATATCCTCAAATTGAGACACGACATTGTCAAATTTAGTCTTTTGTAATTCCTTCAGATTTTGATTAAGGTCTCTGATTTTATCATTACAATCCTGTGCTTTATCGTAGAAATCCTGAAACTTGTCAATTTGGTCTTGTAGATTTTCATCGTCAACAGTAACAACATCCATTGCACCGTTCTTGATAAGGTCTTCGTAATATCCATCTAATCCAACAGAATCGGCTAAATCCATATATCTCTGATATGCCTGCTGTTGCAAAGCAATCTCATCAGAAACAGATGACAATTCATCTGCTAGTGCCGAATTACGATTTCCCCATGAAGTATAAGTATCTGATACGGCGGTATCAAGTGCTGAAATAGCCGATTCCAGCTTTTTAATTTTTCTCTCAATGAGGTCGTAATCTTTGGAATTGTCTTTATCTGATGAGTCTGAACCTGAATCTGAACCAGAAGATGATGAAGAATCGCTACCTAAGTCATCCCAATCCAATCCGCCAATTGAATTTTCAATCTGATTGTAACTAGAATCCTGCAATTTTACGACTGCTTCATTGGCTATCTTAATGGCACTGTTAATTTTATCTTTAACCTTGTCATATGCAGAAGTTGCTTTTTGACTCTGTTGCCATTCTTCTTCGGACATATTATGATCGTAACTATCTGAATCATCTTGTCCACCAACAAAAGTATAGCCACTACCATCAGCATTCTCCATAATCGAACCAAATGCATTAAAAGTATCTGAAATACCTTCAAAATATTGCGTCCATAAAGCATTTAACTGATTAATAAGATCGGTTGTTATCTTAGCTTTTGCTTGTTCCATAGAAGACCAATTATCAACATCGTTTCCATACATAGTACCTAAAAGGTCAAACAATTTAGGATAATTGCTGGATAAGAAATTAAGAAAATCTTGATTAGTTTCATTCTCTGAAAAGACGTGCTTTATAAAATTCTCTTTATCGTTATCGTAGATATCCGCTAATTGATTGTATAACTCTGGAAACTTTTGCTTTAAAGCAGAAATAAATTGATTGGCAG
>ERZ772937.300-NODE-300-length-44717-cov-25.143657_pt1 | contig 44717 bp, 59 predicted proteins | sample MGYA00512113_ERZ772937 | MGnify/ENA primary metagenome ERZ772937 (study PRJEB29015, sample SAMEA2737649) | human gut metagenome | biome: human gut; feature: human-associated habitat; material: faeces | place: China | collected 2012 ... | reverse complement strand
GCACGAACGGAGATATTACGAGCGCAATCAACAGGCCAATTCGGATCGGACATTGATGCATATGATCGGGGATTGATCATCGGCAAGGAATGGCACAGCACACATGATCATCGCACAAGAGATTCGCACGTGTCAGCAGATGGCCAGGTTCGGGAGTTCCTAGAGCCGTTCGAATTAGTCAACAATGGCACAGTCTCTTATATGTTTTATCCGAGAGACACATCGCTATCAGCGCCGGCAGAAGAGGTCATTCAGTGTAGATGTTTCTATACTCGTATCATGGCAGGCCAGGAACAAAAAATGATCGATGCCGGATATAGCGTTGACGAAAAAGAAACCAACTGATAGTATTAAATTTGTCAGAAGAACCGAACACAATTATACAAAACTAAAAAATTCACTATTTTTTATCGGTTTAACTGATTCTTTCTTTTTCTGAAATGCATGTGAGGTCGTAAGGGGAAACGATCAGCGATGAGGGTTGCGAAAGCAATCCTTTTCGTTTATATTTATCTCATACCTACTTTTTCATTTGTTTTTTCCATACAAGGGAACTCTTTCATTCGAGAAGCGGTGCTGACGTTTTCAGCGCCGTTTTTTTATGTTAAAATGAATATACCATGCGGAAACATGGCGTGTTTAACAAAAACCATTCTTTCGACAAGGGGCGATCTCATCTTTTGATGGGGTTGCCTTTTTTATTTGCACATGAACGCTTGTTTGCTGATATAATCGAATTGTTACATGTGAAACATAAGGAGGGAAAGAAATTGTGCTAAGAAGAGAAAGAGGAATCAGAATGCCAGTGCCGGACAAAGACAACATATGTCCGCCAGTTTGCAAAAATATGTTTGGTTTTACGATACCAGCAGATCGCAGACCACCACAACCACCAAAACCAGTGAAAACACAAATAAAGATCGATTTTGAAGGCCAGATGTTTGAATGCGATGTCATTGACGGAGTGGCCAAAATACCAGATGAAATCGTGCAGGAAATGAAAAAAACAAACGAAAAGCACGAAAAAGAAACAGAAATAACGATCAAAACCGGATATGGCAAGCAAAACGAAGATATTTCTGCTAAAATTCTAGTGAAGACGAAAGGAGGTGGAGAATAAATGAACTTATACGAAAGACAAATGGCAGTTCAAACAGCATCCGGAAGCGTGGAACAATACATGGATCGCATTAATCAGATGTCACATGTACAATTAAGCGCAGAAGATGTGTTCGTGTATCAAGGTATTATCTCATCGGATGCGATGGATAGTTACTACACGAAAATGGATGCAGAAACTTCCTTGCGAAACTATGCCAACGATCTGAAAGCAGGTACGCCATTAATGACGTATCACGAAACATCACAATCGCCGATCGGCCGATCCTTTGATTCATCAATTGATGTCAAGGAGGATGGGAAAACAGTTGTTCGGGGATTGTTTTACATCGTTCGTCATACGAAAATCAATGGAGAAAGCACAGATGATCTTATCCGCCAGATCGAGACAGGAACATTGACAGAAATGTCAGTGGGATTCGGTGGGATAAATTTATGGTATAAGTCTAGTTACGATGGCAAAGATATCTATGAATCACGCTACTATCCAGGAGATAAAGACGAAAACGGCAATTTGGTGTATTATTACATTATGGATGCGACATTGCGAGAAGTCTCTCTCGTTTACAAGGGAGCTTGTCCGGATGCCGTAGTCGAACGAATCAGAAACGATTTGCCGAATATGGAGGATGCCGAAAGACAAATCCAGAAATACGAAACACGTTTCAACGTTCGGATCGATATGCCAAAACAGCGAAGCAAGGAGGGAAAACGAATGAACATTGAAGAAATCACAAGAGCAGTAGAAAAAGGCGATTTGCAACGTGGCGAATTGCTGAAAGCATTGAAAGTCGATGCGATCACAGATGGCCAACGTTCGATCCTTAAAGAGTTGGGCGAAGATGCAAGCATCGAAACCGTTCGATCACTGAAAGAGAAAGCAGAGATCGGAGAACGAGCATTCAACGAAAAATTGGATGAGTTAGTGAAAGCACGTGTTGCGATTGGTCAAGAGTTCGATCAAGAAAAATACAAAGAACAAATGCGATCAATGGATGTCGATTTCATCGAAGATCAAATTCGATTATTCGAAGACATCAAGAAAGCAGAATTCAAACCAGGCCGACAAACACAAAAACAAAATGACGAAGACGGCAAAGCCATTTTCGTAAGTGAATCATATAAGGGGGAGAAATAAAATGGCAAAAAGAACGCAAGTTTTAACACCAACAAACGGCATCAACCTAACCGTATATCCTAAAGCCGGCCAAGTTATCAAACCTGGCGATGCTTTAGTATTAGACACAACGGATGCGCTAGGTTATGGCGTTAAGTTAGCAGGAGCAAACGAAGCACCTTTATTCGTTGCAATGATCGGCAATGAGATCGGCGAAGCAAAAACAAAACGCAACACAATTTCCGCAAAAGTAGTCGGCAAATACAACACTGTTTTATCATTGCCAAGCGATGATAGTGCAAACATCGGTGATTATGTATTGCCAGATGGAAACGGCTTGTATGTCAAAGAAACAGTGGCAGAAGCAGGAACGCCAAAAGGATTCCTAGTTGTCTATAAAGACAGCAAAAAAGTGGAGGTGCTATTCTAATGAAAATCTTTAAACAACCGAAAATCGAAGTGAAAAACCGTTTCGGCCAATTGGTCACATTGGAAGAAGCGAATTTCATCGAAACAGTTCGTGAACATGCAAAAAACGAACGTAACATCAGCGAAGATTTTATCAACGAAGATTCATCCATGATGGTTCGTTCATTCCTGGAAGATAATGGCTTGACAATGGGAGATTTCAACAATTTCTTATCACGTGATGTAAAAGATGCTCGTGTTCGTGATTTCATTTATAATACAGGACTTGAACCAGTATTCACAACAATCGTAGAATCATATGTACGTGGTCAATACGAATCAATTGACGAATTGGGCGATCTTGTGATGTCTCGTGTGCCAATGGATCAAATGACACAAGCTTATTATTCAGCAATCAGCGAAGACGGCGAAGAATATGAAATGGTTGTCGTGGCAGAAAGTGCAGATATCCCGGTTACTAAACTAGTAACAGATACAAAACACATCATCGTCGCAGAGAAAAAAGGTCGTGGGCTTTCATTAACTGATGAATCAGTGAAATCACAACGTATCGATCAATTACAAGCATTTTTCCGCAAATTGGGGATTCGCTTGCAAAAATCCGAAGTTAAGCAAGCGATCAGCGTGCTATTAAACGGATATTTTGGCGATATCGATGCGCCACAAACAATCGGTGTGAAAAGCACAACATCTTATGATCTAACTGATTTATGGTTCGCACATCGTGTCATGACGGATGATTATGGTTTCGTTCCTAACGAATACATCATGAACCGCAAGACAGCGACTGAATATCTAGGATTGAAAGATGGCCAGGGCAATTTCTTCTTTTTGCAAAACATTTTGAATGCATCATTGCCAGAAGGTATCCAAAACGCAACAATCCGCATCAACGAAGAAATCACAGATGATAAAATCTTACTTGTGGATAAACGCAACGCCTTGCAAGAATACGTGTTCAAAGACTTATCAAGCGAAACAGAACGTTCAGCAGGCAAACAAGCAACAACAGTCTACACATCTAAGATCAATCAATTCGTTCCGTTTGAAAAGAACGCACGTATGATCCTAGATTTGAAACAAACACGCAGTTAAGCCGGCTATTATAGCCGGTTTCCATTAATTTTTTAGGTGGTGTAAATGATGGCCAAAAAGAGTGAAGAAACAAAGAAAAAAACCAAAGAAGAAGTGAAACAGGAAGAGAAAGCACCGGAAGAAAAGTCAGAACGCTATCGGGCGAAAAAAGGTTATCCAGTTTTCTATTACAAATACGGCGTGATCGATCACGAATGGCGTGAACTAGATGGAGCAATGCCATTGCTGATGAAGAGACGAATTGAAGATGGTATGATCGAAGTAGAATCAGAGGTGGAATGATTATGTTTATAACCATCGATGATTTGAAAACAAAAGGCCGTTACAAAGAACAACGTTCGAAGATGGCCGATAATGATCTAAACGATTTGCTTGATCGGATCGATATTTATATCGAATCAAGAACCGGATGCAGTAAGTTAGAAGAAACGGACGATCCGAAGATCAAGAAACGTTTGGCCATCGCATCGATCGGCGTTGCTGATTATCTTTATTTTGTGGATAACGTTATGAAGATCGAACAAAACATGATGGGCGTTAAAAGCGAGAACATCGGAGATTATTCTTATTCGCTATCTGATGGGGGTATCGATTACAGTAAGATCGGCAATCCGGAAATCGATAGCATTTTAGATGGTTTGAGTTGTAAGAGCGAATCAGTTTTCGCATTTAGCATTTCACATCCGGAAAAACACAGATGGGGAAAGCGGTGGTAAAATGTTCGGCGATTTTATGATTCACACAGCAGACGTCACAGAACAAATCAAAGATGAGAGCGCAGGCACAGACGAATTCAATAGACCAATCACAATCGAAAAGACCACGAGGGGAATTGAATGCCGTTTTGTCACATCCATTAAGCCGGTTTTAGATGGAGATAAGTCCGGGTTACTAGAAACAAGCTATATTCTAGTAGATGCCGACAGCGTTCCGGACATCACTTTCAATCAAAGCACAACTGTTTCGAACATCCGGCTAAAATCGGATGATTCTATCGTTTCAGACGGCACATTCACTGTTTCCACCGTTGGCATACAAAATGCCATGATGGGCATCCACCACCTAAAAATCTATTTGGAAAGTGGTGGTTAAATGGCCAAAAAATCGATGGTTGCATTTGGCTTTGATGAAGAAGCCAGAAAATGGATGAATAACCTAGAAAAGAACGTGCAGAAGGCCTCAAGCGATGCAGTCGAAGCGATGGGCATGGTTTGGGCGGATAATGCGAAGCTTATGACCAGGAACGATCAACACATCGACACCGGGGCATACGTGAACAGCATTGCATATGCCACCAGTTTTCCCGGAAGAGATGGTGGATTCGCAGTTGGTGCAGTGATCAACGAAAAGAAGGCATTGCACATGATGGAACAGATCACTTTAGGTAGTGGAGTTTCATATGCGGTTTATCTTGAAAAAAGATATAATATATTTGCACGTTCGTTGGATGCTAGTATGGCAGAAATGAAACGTGTCGGCACAGAAGTATTCAAAAGGTCATTGGGGGTGTGATAAGTGCAGTACAAAGATATATCACTAAGCATCGCACGTGCGGTCGATCGGGAAATGCCTGGCAAATTCAAATCGATTCGCAAAATGATTGCTGATGATGGGGAAAAACCGCAGTTAGTGGCCAAGATGGCAGGAACACAAACGATCATGCTATCTGTTTACACCGACAAGGCACAACCTGGATCGGATTCATTGGCTTACAGCCTATGTGTGGATGCAGTGAACGTGCTTATCGATCCCACAACGGCAATTGATGAAATGATTCAAAGCATCGATTTGCAGAGTACGCCGGATTTGGTAAACGATGCAGATCGTAACGCCTGGCAGGCGTGGTGCTATTTGGATATAACTCATTTATATACAGGAGGTTAGGAAAATGGCAAAGGAAGAATCAAAAGCGCCAAAAACAGAAGCGAAATCTAACACGTTCAAAGCAAAAGTGAAAATGCCTGGTTATAGTAAACGAGCAATCGTGACAGCTAAAATCGGCAATAAAGAAATTGCTTTGATGGAAAACGAAGTTATCGAAGTAACACAACAAGAGTTCGATCAATTAAACCTTGCAACGTCAAGTGCAGTCGAAATTGTAAAAGTTAAATAAGAGAGGATGAAGAAAAAATGGCAGAAACAGGATCAAACGTGATGAAATGGAACAAAGCGGAAATTTTAGGTGGGCCAGGTCGTTTAGTAATCAACGATGATATTTCTTTACGTCCTACAAAAATTTCTGATGTTATGGATTTAACAGCGCCATTTGCTTTGAAAGAAGGATGGAGAGATTTAGGAGCAACACAAGAAGGAATCAATATTTCACGTGGTTTCGACACAGAAGATTTCGAGATCGATCAATCTGTACAGCCTATTGATCGCACGATTTCAAGTTTCACAACATCACTAAGCACAACATTAGCACAAGATTCCATCAATAATCGTCAATTGGCTATGATCGGCGGAACGATCAAAGAAAATGCAGCCACATTAGGAACGCCAGTTGCATTGACAGCGCCAACGCTTATCGGTGCGAAAGTAATCAAAGTTGATGCAGTCACAGGCATCCAAAAAGATGGCTTTGTGATTATTGGCGATGAAACACGTCAAGTTGCCAATGTTGATGCAGGAACAAAAACAGTGACATTGAAAAAATCACTTGAAAAAGCACACGAAGCAGATGCATCAGAAGCAAAATCAGTAACACCAGTTACCGAATTAGGTACAAAAGAAATTGGCTACGGTGCGCCAAGCGAAATCGATCACTTTCAAACAGCGATCATTTCAAAAATGGATGATGGAACATTGCGCTTGACTGTATTCTACGATACAACGCTATCCGGCGATGAAGTAGAAACAACTTACGGAAAAGACAAGAAAGTCTTGCCAATCGGCTTGACGGCGTTCCCAGTTGATGATCTACCAGAAGACGAAAATGTGTTCAAAGAATTCCAACAAACAGTATAAGTTTTTGATATAATGGTGGTGGCGATATTATTCGCCATCACTGTTTCACATGAAACACCAATCAGGAGGGAAATCAAATGACAGAATTAGAAAACCAATTAAAAAGCACAGATGTAACAACAAAACCAACTCATATCGAGTTATCAGACGGAAAAGTTATGGCAGTTCCGAAATTAGACGTTGGGAAAACGTTGGGGCTTGCACGTGTTATCGCAGGCGATGGTTTCGCATTATGGCGCAAGGCGCAAGGCCTATTCACAGAAGTTGAAAAGAAAGATGATTTTGGCAATCCAATGTTAGATGATGAAGGCCAACCGGTCGTTGAGATCATCGAACCAGAAAACGAACAAATTTTCGCATTCATCGTGGAAAACGTGGGCGAAGATTTATTGCCAAAAGTATTAGGGATTTTATTCGGTATCAAAGCAGAAGAAGTCGAAAATATGGAATTATACGATGCGATTGAATTGTTGACAGCTTTAATCGATGCGAACGACTTAAAGAAAACTTTTTTAGCAGTGAAGAAACTGACGGAAAAACTAGTCTCACGCCAGACAAACGAACCGATAGCAACGCCGGCAGGCTAACATGGAAAGAACAAATTGATTTTTTAAAAGGGATTTTCGAAGCAAACGTGTTGACCATCATCCGACAAGTGGACGAAGTGGCAGACCATTTCAATTATACGGATGAATATATCATGGATCATTCGTTGTCCTGGTTAAAAAGAAAATACAGCTTTGCAATGAACAAACAAAAAGATCGATTGGTTCAATCGCAACGATCAACATTCAGTGCCATTCAAGCGGTTGTTTCGTCATTCATGGGATCAAAAGTGAACATCGATGAAATACTAATACCACAACGAGAACCATCGGAAGCAGAGAAACATCTAACGGAATTGCTTGAAAGTCTCAAAGAAGGCAATACGAAGGTTTCCGGCGTTAACGAAGAAGGGTTTGTGGTAGATGAATGGTGGAAAACAACATAATTTTTTGGAAGGCTATGAATTTTCGTTCATAGTCTTTTTTTATTAAGAAAGGGGAGAAAATCAGATGGCAGACGGAAAAAGAATTGGTGGTGCGTTTTTAGATTTTCAAGTGGACTATTCACAACTAAAAACATTTCTAAGCACAATGAACAGCCTATCAGACCAGACGAACAAACAAATATCCGGCATCGGGTCAGTGATCGAATCAACGATCCAGAAAACGAAGAACTTGACGAAGGAAACGGCGAGTGGTGCGAATCAGCAAAAGAATGCCATGAGTAACATCATGACACAATATGCAAACGCATCGAAAAAGGTCGAAGAAATGACCAACAGCATTTCAAAAACAAAGACAACATCATCAAACGCCACAAAATCGATTCTAAGCGATTCTAAGAGTATAGCAGGAGAATCATCCAAAACAGCTTTTAAAATGTCGCAATCGACATCACAGGCGTTCGATTCGATGAAAAAAGACAGTCGTTCATTGAATCAAACACTTGTGGCCGGAATGAAAGCCAACGTGCAGGAGTTTGGGCAAAGTTTCAAAAATCTAGGTTCGACATTCAGTGGAATCGCATCATCGATTATTAACACGTTCAAAAAGATTCCGTCCGGGATCGCATCGATTCCGAAAACGATCGCAACACAGATGAAAAATCTAGCCGGATCGATTACATCGGGATTCGCACGTGCGAAAGATTCGGCAATCTCACAGATAAAGAAAATACCGGATGCAGTACGATCGGCAGGTAATTCAATCAAGACAGGATTTGCAACGGCGTTCAATACAGTTGTTTCCACAGCTACAAACGTAGTCAACAAGACGAACAGAGCAATCCAGACATTGCCACAAACGATCTCACGTGCAGGCAGTGCCATCAAGAATGGATTTTCAAATGGGATCAAAGCAATTCCACAGATTGCAAGCAACGTGGCCAAGACAGCAGGCAACGCCTTTTCATCCATAGGAACAACCGTGAAGAATGTCGCATCGGCATCCGGAAGTGCAATGAAATCATTCCTATCCAGTGGGATGCAAAACGTTCTTTCAAAAGCACGTTCGGTTTTCCCTGGTGTCAAGAAACAGATTCAAGACGGCGTGGACGAACCGGCCAAAACAGCATCGCTTTCATTAGGTAAAATCGCAGGCGCTATCGGTGTGATGAAAGTCGCATCTAAAGCCTTTTCGATGATTGGATCATCGATGGAAGGTGCGATCAATCGGATCGATACACTAGCAAATGCCGATCGTGTGTTCGAAAACATGGGATTCAAGGCAGAAGAAACACGAAAGATGATGCAGGCGCTAAACAAATCAATAACCGGGCTACCTACGGCGTTGAATGATGCCGTTTCCGGCGTTCAGTTGATAGCATCATCAACAGGGGATATAGGCAAATCACAAAAGATTTTCGAAGCGTTGAATAATGGGATTCTAGGGTTCGGCGGATCGGCTGACATGGTAAACAATGCCATCGTTCAGTTATCACAATCATTCTCAAATGGGAAAGTCGATGCCGAAACATGGAACTCGATGATCAATAGTGGATTAGGACCAGCTTTGAACGCTATTGCGAAACAGATGGGCAAGACGGCCGGAGAGTTAAAAACAGGGCTATCAGAGGGTACTATATCTGTCAAAGATTTCCAAGATCGTTTGATTGAATTAAACGAAAAAGGTGGCGGAGGACTGAAATCCTTGCAACAAATCGCACAGGATGCCACAAAAGGGATCAAGACATCCATTGCCAACTTTAAAACGTCAGTGACACGTGGTGTCGCAGAGATCATCAAGGCGTTTGACAAGTTTATCACAGCAGTAACAGGCAAAGGCGTTGCGGATTGGATCGGAACATTTGCATCCGGATTCGAAGCAGGATTGAAGAAAATTGCATCCGGATTCGAAGCAGTCACGCCATTAGCTAAGAAGCTTTATGATACGTTGAAACCATTTGCACCAGTGATCGGTGGAGTGGTGGCCGGTTTGCTCGCAATGGGCGGAATCAACTCAGCAATCTTTGCCATTAGCAAACTATCGGGAGTATTCGCAATGTTTACGAAGGCATTGTGGGCAAATCCAATCGGGTTAGTTGTCGGCCTTATCGTAACATTAGGCGTTGCATTCTATAATGCTTATAATAAATCAGAAACGTTCCGCAAGAGTGTTGATAACTTGCTAAAACCGCTGAAAAAAGTCGGAGAAATGGCACAGTTAGCAGGTAAGATGATCCAATTGTATTTATTCGGAGAATATACACAGGATAAAGGGGAACAATTTGCTAAAACACGCAAAGCGTTAGAAGAAATGTTGCCAAAACAAGTGGTCGATGCATTTGTAAATCAAATTCAACGTGTGAGTGATGCAAAAGAAAAATTGACGACTATCATCAAAGCCATATCGTTATCATTCCAAGATTTAAAACCGGAAGAATATGGCGAAAAAATGAAATCTTTGCATGATTATCTTGGCCAATTCATCCCACAAGAACAATTGAATGCAATTTGGGTCAGAATCGCCAATTTTAACAATGCGATAAACCAGTTCAAAGATATATTTAGTATTTTCTACGATGCTTTAACAGGTAATTTTAAAGATTTTAATCAATTGTATGAGGAATACGGAGATATTTTCGATATTAGTCAACTGTTTGATATAGTATATATTTCTCAAATATTGAATCAAGTAGGCGATACGTTTAGAACAGCGTTTACACAAATTAAACAAGCCATTTTGACAGGTATCACAGAGGGCGATTTTACGCAACTCTATGCATTGATCCAACAAATAGCGCCAACGATTATCGGGATGCTATTGGGCGGTATTCCACAGATTGCCATCGCAGGCGGACGGCTATTGCTTTCGATTGCCGATGGTATGGGATTGAATATTCCACAGTTGATCACGAAGCTAACAACTGAAATTTTGCCTAGCATCGTTAACACATTGGTAACCGGAGCAATTACATTTGTGAATGTCGGCATCCAATGGATCAACAACATCATTGCCGGCATTAATCAATCATTGCCAACATTATTGCCAATCGCATCGGGTATCATTTCGAACCTGGTAACTTTTATCATGCAGGCATTGCCAGTAATTGTGCAAACAGGATGGACGATCCTTTCAAACTTGATGGATGGGATCATGAAGGCGTTGCCTAACTTGATCAATATCGCCGTTCAATTGGTAGTGTGGCTTGCACAGACCATCGCACAAAACTTACCGATAATTGTCAATAAAGGGATGGATATCGTTTTAAACTTGTTACAAGGAATTCTCAAGAAGTTCCCTGAATGGTGGGAAATGGCAGTCAAGTTGATCATTCAATTTGGTACAAAATTAGCTGAAAACTTCCCATCGATCGTGAAAAAAGGTTGGGAATTGCTGACGAAGCTTGTGCAAGGGATTGGCGAAAGAATTCCGGCGTTGCTTGCAATGGTCGTTCGGTTTATGGGCGTTATGCTTGGTAAGATATTGGAGTATTTGCCAGACTTAATAATTCTAGGTGTGAAATTGATCGTTGCTTTGATCAAAGGTTTGTGGGAGTTCGGCAAAGGATTGGGCGGATTCATCAGCGGATTTTGGGATTCACTGAAAAAAGGTTTTTCTCAAATTGATTGGGGCGAAATCGGTCGAAACGTAATCGATGGGATTGTCAAAGGGTTTACAAAAGGATTCAAGAAGGCAAAAGATGCCGTGACCGATCTTGCAGGAAACATCGGCGGATGGTTCAAAGAAAAAATGGGTATCAAGTCGCCGTCACGAGTTATGGCCAAGATTTCTCAATGGGTGCCGGCAGGGGTAGCGGTCGGAGTGGAAAAAGGTGCGCCGTTAGTTGATAAAGCGATGGATGCATTAACAGCCACAATGACGAAAACTGTACAAAGCGCCGATCCAACCGTTAAAAATGAAATCAAAGTCGAATCGAAACCGACATCGATGCCAGTAGATACAAATCAGATCACAAACGATGGTTCGTTGAATGCATCGGCCTTTAATACCGGATTGCAAACGATCGTTCCACAAGTTGCAAACACGATCGGCACAATGGCAAATACAGTGGATACAGCCTTGACAAATCAAGTGCCAAAAATGCTTTCAAGCGGCCGTGAATGGATAACAAACATGAACAACGGAATTATTCAGGCAGTGCCACAAGTTACGAACACAATCGGCACAATGGCGAATTCAGTTGATACAGTTTTGACGAATCAAGTGCCAGGAATGCTTTCAAGTGGTCGTGAATGGATAACAAACATGAAAAATGGAATTATTCAGACAGTGCCACAGCTTACAGCAAGCGTTTCGAACATGGTCAATCAAACAAACAGCAGGATCGATGCGAACGATGCTACAATGACCAGAAACGGAACTGAATGGGGAAGAAACATTCTATCCGGGTTTAATTCGATTTATCCACAATTTATCAATCGGGTTGGGCAATTCACAAATGATACTGTTAACCGCTTGAGATCGATCAATAATACTGTTTTATCCATCGGCAGACAATATATGCAGTTGCTTCTTAACGGAATCAATCAATTGTATGGCACAGTTGTTTCACGTGTAACAGCGTTGGGAAATCAGATGGTTTCGTCCTTAAATTCAAAACGTGGCGGATTCTACAATGCCGGAACGTATTTGATGAATGGACTAATATCCGGAATAAACGCCGTCAAAGGTTCGCTTAATACGACAATGAACAGCGTTGCAAATGCAATGGTCGGAGGAATTGGAAAAGGTGTGAACGGCGTTGCCAGTGGTGTAAACTACATCATGGGTCAAGTTGAATCGAAAAAACGTATTGGAAATTGGAAAATACCGAAATACGCCAGTGGTACAGATGGGCATCCAGAAGATGGATTGGCAATGGTCAATGACCAACCGGGGTCGAATTATCATGAGATCGTTCAACGTCCGAATGGAGAAACGTTTATCCCTAAAGCAAGAAATGCCGTGTTATGGTTAGAAAAAGGCACAAAGGTTGTCAAAGCATCCATGACGAAGCAAATCCTCAAGGCTAGAAAAAACGCCATTCCACGATATAAAAATGGTGTCGGGGATATCGATGTGGCAGATTTCATCGATGATGAAGATGCATTGAAACGATTTTTCCAAAGTAAAGTGAATTATTCGAAAATCAAGTCACCGTGGAACGGCATGACAAGAACAGCCGTTGACATGATGGGCCATGCATCAAATGACATGGTACAAACGGCATTGAGTGATTTCTTTAGTCACGGCAATTTTGATGGATCATTGTTTGCAGGCGGTGGAGCGTTCAACAACGTTTACACGTATCTTGTAGACGTAGCGCAAAAACTCATGACGAAGTTCCCTGGTTTAATTCCTACATCCGGTTACCGTCCGGGCGATGCTTATTATCACGGAAAACACCAGGCAATCGATTTGGCTTATCCTGGAGTTTCAAACGATCCAAGATATACCACGATCGCAAATTACGCTTTTGAGAAATTCAAGAATCAAATTGCTTACGTCATTACAAATGGCCGAGTACGTGACCGCATGGGGCTATCCGGTACAGGCGCATCCGGCAAATGGGTAACATGGCCAGCCCACGATCACTTTGACCATATCCATCTAAACGGAGCGTTTGGCGGTGGCCAGTTGCAAAGCGGTGGTGGCGGTGGCGTTGAAAAATGGCGTGGCCTAGCTATCAAAGCATTAAGAATGGAAGGACAATATTCGCCGGCCAACCTTAATGCGCTATTGAATCAAATGCGAACAGAATCGAACGGCGATCCGAATGCTATCAACTTATGGGACCCGAACGCCCTTAAAGGAACGCCATCAAAAGGGTTGATGCAGGTTATCGATCCAACGTTCCGAGCTTATGCACGTCCGCCATACAATAAAAACATCTTTGATCCTATTTCGAACATACTGGCATCAATCAGATACACGTTGAGAACGTACGGCAGTTTGATTGCCGGATGGCGTGGTGTAGGCTATGAAAACGGCGGAATGGTCACAAAAGATGGGCTTTATAGAATGGGCGAAGGCAACAAAGCTGAAATGGTTATACCATTGACCAAGCCACAAAGAGCGATGGAACTAATTATGCAAGCCATCCAATATATGGGCGGTGGCGGATTGATCAAATCGCTTTCAAATGTCGCAATTCCGGTCATGGATAATCTGACAGGATTCGCAATAAACAGCGCAGGCATTTCCGGTGGTGCGGATGATCCAACCAACAGAGCCATTTTAAGTGCTATCATGGAACAAAATGAAATATTGCGCCAGATTCTAGCGAAGAACACTGATGTCATTTTGAATGGCCGTGTTGTTTCACAAGAATTGTTGCCAGAATTGGATAAACAGCGTGCAAGAAATCAATTGTTAGAAAGACGAAAAGAAGGGAAGAAATAGAATGGTAGATCAAAAAGTAGATCAAAAAGAGTTCCGAGGAACAAAGATGATCGTTGATGGGAAAAGGCTTTCGAGCCTTTTCCAGATCAACAAGATCAGTCGGCCATCGACACCAGTCGAACACGACAAGCAAGAAACGCAGTTCGGTTATAGATACATCCGGACAAAAGAAAAGGACAACACCTTGAAAATTGATATAACCATCCGATCGAACGAAATCAATGACTTTCGTCCGGTTGCTGATTTAAGGGATGACATCGTTCGGGAGTTATACAAAGACGGTTTGAGAAAGTACCAGTTTACCGATCAACCAGATCGATATTGGGAAGGGAAATTCGATGGATCGTTAGAATTGGAGTATATCAACAAGCGAAACGCAAAAACTACGATTGAATTGTGGATTCCGGCCGGTCATGCTATTTCGGCATTAAACGAAAAAGAATTCACGAATGACGTTGAAAACGATCCTGGTGTAATCAATGCAGTAAACGGTGGAACAAGACGTGTTTATCCACTGACGGAGGTTCTATTCACGAAAGAATGCGGATATATCGCATTTATGAATGAGAGTGGCAATCTATTGCAGTTTGGCAATCCGGACGAAGTAGACGGAACTATTAAAGAAAAGAATGAACTTTTGTTCGATGATCATATGCAACAAGAACGGCCGGGGTGGGTTAGAAACCAGGGGATCACACCGCCAGTCACTTATCGCAGGGATCAAGTGGGAACAGTTAGCTATATTGATGATTCGGCCAACTATCCAGACGTTCCGAACGAAGGTTATTTCAGATGTTACAACTACGGAGATACAACCTTGCCAAGTTGGCACGGATTGGCTATGACGAAAGAAATTCCATTGCCATCCGATGGAGAATATCCCACGAACTTTCATTCGGCATTCCGTTTCGATTTCAATAACGATGGAGTTCCTAACAAAGAAAAACCATCAAGAATCGGCCATTTTTCCGTGACATATTCGGACGAAAACGACAACATCATTTGTTCGTTCGGTATCGAGGACAACAATCCATCGGCAGAAAAGAGCGACATGTTTTTCTATATTGGGAACAAACGTGTATTCGATAATCGTAATACGACAAAATATTATACAAATCAGCGATATCCGGGAAGATGGATCACGATCGAAAAGGTGGGTAATGTGATCACGATGCGTGCGCAGGCTTATGGAATAACCAAAACATTTACCATTCCGAGCGATGCCAATTTCGGCAAGTTGAGAAAAGTCACGGTATACCATGCGCAATATAAAAATCATAAGGTAATGGGAAACATTGTTTTTCGTGCTTTGCAGGTAACAAAATACAATACGCAATATTGGTCAGATTTCAAAAATATTTTCCAACCAGGGGATTTTCTTTCGATCGATTTCGAAGGGCGTTCGATCATGCGGAACGGCCAACCGCTCGACAAATTAGGCGCATACGGTAACGAATGGTTTCCGTTAGTTCCTGGAGAAAATGAGGTGGTTGTCAGTTATTCGGATTGGGTTATCGAACCGCCACAAGTGAAAATGAAATTTAAGGAGTTGTGGTATTAATGGCAGAATTTTATTTTGCGGATAGACGTATGGAAATTCAAGCCGTTGGATCGACTGATGAAACAGATGCGATTTTGGTCATGGAAGATGATCTGCAAGAAACATTGAAAACGGCATCCGGCATCTATACAATCACGATTTCCACGCTATCCGAGAAGTACAAACCGGCAGATATACAGGAGTACACAAAAATTTTGAATTATATTCTTGTAAAACGTCCGGATTCGAATAAGTGTGATTATTATACGATCATGGATATTGAAGAAGACTATGAGAATTTCACAAGATCGCTGACAGTTGAAAATGCCGGGCTTGATCTATTGAATGAAGTTTTGCCACCGTGGGGATTGCCGGCCGATCAACATAACATTGTTTGGTATATGGAAAAAGCAATATACGATTCCGGGTTCGTGATTGGCATCAATGAATACGGAAGCGACAAACGAAGAAAATTGCAATGGGATGGATCGAGTACAGCTTTAGAAAGAGCGCAATCGATTGCCACACAGTTTGACAATTGCGAATTAGGCTTTTCTTTCGAGGTAAAAGGCTTGCAGGTAACAAAAAAATATTTGGATATTTACAAGCATCGAGGATCACAGGAAAGAAAGCAGTTGTTTTTCGGTCGTGAGATTAAAAACATCAAAAAGACTGAAAGTGCCTATGATCTTGCAACGGCTTTGCAAGCAACAGGCGGAACGCCAGAAGGCAAAGAAAAGCCAATCAATCTATATAGTTATGTGGGATCAAGCGACAATGGCCGATATTACACTGAAAAAAATTCGTACTATGTGAAAGATCGGGATGCTTTACAGATTTATAGCCGATACATTGCGCCGAATGAAACCGGGAAAGATGTCGGACATATCGTGGCGCAATACAGTTACGAAACAACGAGCCAATCAGAGCTATTCAATCGAACCGTTGCCGAGTTGAAAAAAAGAAACCATCCAACGGAAGGATGGGAAGTTGAATTGTATTATATGCCGGATGGCTTATCAGTTGGCGATGAGGTGGCCATATTACATCCGGAGCGTGATTTGTATTTGGAAGCCAGGGTGGAAGAAATAACCTATTCGATAACCGGACTACCAACCGTTAAATTTGGAGATTTCTTGCAGGTTGATTCCGGGATCGATGAAGACTTGCGAAAAATGGCCGATGCCATCGCTAACATTGAAAAAACACAAATCTATTATAGAATTGTATTTGTATCAACTAACGGATTTAATTTCATGAATGGCGAAGGTTATTCGGATGTTACGGCGCTTGTATTCAAAGGAAATGAAGACGTAACAGAAGCATTCGAACCAGAACGATTCGTGTGGCAAAAGTACGATGATCAAGGCATACACGATACCGAATGGGAAGCCCAACATAACGGAACAGGTAACACGATTCGCATTTATGGAAATGATCCGGCAAATTACGACGTTAACATCACGAAGGAGGAATGACAAATGGCAAATTTGGTTTCGGGTAGTTTCAAATCAACAAATGTAAACGATGGAGCAGATGCAAGGTTGCTGATACTTGAAACATCGGGAAATGTGATCGGATTTGATGCAGAAGGAAAAGCAGTGCCAGGGCAAAAAGTAGATATTGTTGCATACATTCAAAATATAGAGGGTTCGCCGATATTCACGGCGATCCCTTACATTGGAGAAACGGCACAAACACCGATCACATTAAAAGGATCGGGAAATGCTAGGTATATCACAGGGGAAGAATGGAATAAAGATTGGAACAGATTAATTGTTTCGGTATCGTTGGCAGGTTTCACAGATTCCACCACGATTGCAAAGGTACAAGATGGTTCGGGTAAAGATGGCCAAAACGCTATTGTTGGCCTTTTAACGAACGAAGCCATCACGTTATCCGCAGATGAAAACGGAAATATCCCGGACTTTTCCACAGCTACCGGAGAATTTCAAATTTACGACGGATTGGCGAAAGTCACAGAAGGCGTTTCTTTTGCGATTTCCGACCAAGTAGGCGCATCCGGTACAATTAACCAGAACGGCGTTTACAACGTCACAGCGATGACAGCAGACACAGCAACGATCGAATTCAAAGCGACATACAAAGGAACGGAGATCGTTAAGAAATTAAGTCTGGCAAAATCTCGCAAAGGACAACCAGGTAAAAACGCCAATTTGCTTTATTTATCCGTTTCGAACAATGTGATCGTATTTGATGCAAACGATGTCGCATTTCCTAACCAACGCATTTCGATCGTGGCTAAGTTACAAAACATTTCCGGCACAGCCACATTCAAAGCGATCCCTTACATCAACGCAACAGCGCAATCAGAAATCGCATTATCGGGTTCGGGCAATGATCGATACATTTCCGGGGAAAATTGGGATAAGCGATGGACGAGCCTATCAGTCACGGCAACGATCGGGGGATTAAGCGATCAAACAACTATTTATAAGATCAGCGAAGTAAAAGGAGCAGACGGCAAAAATACGATCATCGGCATCTTAACAAACGAATCGATCACGATTTCAGCGGATGCAAATGGGAACGTTCCAGACTTCACAAAGGCAACAGGAACATTCCAGATTTACGATGGCATCGCATTGGTTGATCCGAAAAACGTCACTTATGCAGTTCAGACACAAACAGGCGCAACGACTACGATCGGCACAGATGGCGTTTATAGAGTTACCGCAATGAGTGCAGACACAGCAACAGTCGTTTTCAAGGCTACCTATGGCGGAGTTGAGAGAACGAAACAATTATCCATCGCAAAATCAAAAGCCGGCCAAAAAGGCGAAGCAGGCAACGGCATCAAGTCAACGAAAACACAATATCAAAGATCAGCAGACGGACAAACACCGCCAACAGGCGCATGGCTTGATGAAATCCCGGTAGTTTCACCAGGAGAATTCTTGTGGACGAGGGTCACGCAAACATTCGATGATGATACAACATCGGTCAGCTATAGTGTTTCAAAAATGGGGGAAGATGGCGAAAATGGCAAACCATCATATATTCACACCGCATGGGCAAACGTTGATACGTTCCCGGAATTTGTTAAGGGCGCACGCCCTAACGTTCATCGAAAATCTGAATTGTATTCTATGCTATCAAATAATTCCGCAGATTATCCCAATCAAGGTTATTGGCTAACAGATACAGATGGAAGGTTATTTTTCAGAACAGAAAGAACGAACTTAGAAAAGAACCCTGATAAATTTTCTGTATATAACGGAATTGGGATGGATTATAATTCGAATGATCCAGAGAATTCAGGTAGCATTGACACAAATCTAGTAGGCAAAAAAGTGATTGTTTCCGGCAGATGGAGAGGGTCAAGAGAAACAGAACTTGTGTTTATGTCTAAAGTAATTGTTGACGGAGTAACAAAAGCATTGCCTAAAGACAAAGAGAAGGTCAAAATATCTACAGATTGGCAAACTTTTTCAACTGTAATCGATAAAGTAGAAGAAGGAACGAGTGTAGTTAGATTTTTGCCGTCATATAATTATCCTGGCAATTGGGAAACGGCGGAAGGTTTTTATTTAGATCAAAAAGATATCAAAATTGAAATTGTCGATGAGGGAGAAAGCGAAGAACCTACGCCGTGGATTCCGCCAATCACTCGCAAATTGTTCAATCCTAAAAATATTTTTGAAGGAGGAAATTCCAGAAATCCAGCTAACTTTCAAGGTTCGAACGTGGAAGCGACAAAAAATGTAGAGGTAGCAGAATGGGGAGCTAAAGATGCATCTACATTTGTGATAACAGGAGGAACACACGTTACCAAAGGTGTAATGAAAGTTAGGTTGACCAATCCGCCTTTGCAATCAGATGGAAAAACGTTTTATCGAACAAATTTTCATATACGTAATAATCACGAAACAAATACTTTGATCATTGCATTAAATGGAGGAACGAGCGTTTCTGTTCCACCTAAAGCAATCGGATATTTTGGAACGCCTACAAACCAACACGTTGCAAACAGTGATTTGCAATTTCACTTTCAGGTGGCCGATCCTAGTATGGATATCAATTGCACATTTTGGAATCCAGAATTTTATGCGTACGATATCGAACATGGGTTCACGGAGAAAGCACCTGGAAGCGACGGGCGTATTTATTTGGGAACATACACAGATAGCAACGAAGAAGCATCGGGAAATCCGGCTGATTATGATTGGGCAAAAGTCAAAGGCGAAGACGGTGTGGGGCTAGAATCAACAGAAATCTTTTATGTAGGTTCAACAAACGGACAAACACCGCCAGAAAGCGGATGGCAAACGACTGTTCCTAACGTGCCACAAGGTCAATACATGTGGACAAAGATTGTGTGGACTTATTCGGATGATTCCATAAAAACCGCTTATTCAGTGGGTAAAATTGGTGCTAATGGAACAAACGGAAACGATGGCTTGCCTGGAAAAGATGGCGTAGGGATCGATGACACGTTGATTGAATATGCGGTCAGCACAAGTGGCACAGTTAGGCCAACAAGTGGATGGTCTACAAACACACCAAGTGTTCCACAAGGTCAATATTTGTGGACGAGAATCACATGGACTTATACCGACAACACAACAGAACAAGGCTATATAGTAGCTAGACAAGGCGCTAATGGTAAAGATGGCGTGAGTGTTAAAACTATCACAACGACATATCAGGCAGGCACAAGCGGAACGACACCGCCAACAGGTGCATGGCTACCGACACCGCCGACAGTTGCTGAAAATCAATTCTTATGGACGAAGATCGAAATCTCATTGGATGATGGTACGAAAAGCACAGGTTATTCCGTTGGTAAAATGGGAGCGCAAGGACAGCCGGGAGAAAAAGGTGATCCAGGTGCGCCAGGAACACCAGGAAACGGCATCAAATCATCATCCGTCACTTATCAAGTTTCAACAAGTGGAACAACTACGCCAACAGGCACATGGGTATCGACACCGCCGGCAGTGCCACAAGGTCAATATTTGTGGACAAGAACAGTGCTGACGTTCGACAACGGACAAAGCGTGACCGCCTATGCAGTAAGCAAAGCCGGAATAGATGGCGAAAATGGATTGAATAACGATAACATGGTTTTCAACAACCGTTTCGAGAAATTTAATGAATGGCCACAAAATTCGATGGGTTGGTACAAAACGCAATTCACACAGGCAACACAACCAGAAACAGACAAGCCAACAAATAATATTTTGAAAATTGGTGGCGATGCATCTAGCGGATCACGCTATACATTTTCGAGAAATATCGCAGTTGTTCCTGGTACTACGATCGAATTATCGTTTGATGCAAAACTATCGAGATTATTCACGAATAAAAACATCGCTATCATTCGGATGTTTGATGCCGAACATGCGAATTCATCCAGCCAACCGGACACAGCGGGCGGAAACAGCTATATCAATCTATTTACAGATGGAACAGCAAATGCCGGCGCAGGTGTGACAGAATATGACGGAAAAAATACACCGATCACAACCGCAAACACCTGGTATAGATACAAGGTTCGATTTTTAGTTCCAGATAACGTGGCGAATGTCAAAATGTTTTTCATCACGACCGATCCGAACGCATCATCATTCCTTTTTGTTCGTGATCCGCAAGGCGTGATCTACAAAGATTTAAACGCCAACACACGAAATTTTGCGCTTGATTCACGTTTTCCAAGTGCCAAAACAATCGGAGGAACTACGACACGAAGAAAGAACATTCAGCTTTCAAGACCGACAAAAGCAGGCGAAAAATATACAATTGCATTAGATTATTCATTGATTTCCGGAACGCTAACCAGTCAAATTCAAGTTGTTTTGGCAGATAAGAACGAAGCAGTAAAAGGAAAGGTTTTGCTTAATACGTCCGGCAACAAAAACAGACTAGTCGGAGAGATCACAGCAACCGGCGAAGCCGATCATTTGCAAATTTTCCACGGTGTGAATGGAGCAACAACAGAAGCCACAAATTACGAGTTTGAAAAGATCATGTTTAATTTGGGCGATAAAACATTCGACTATGAACAAGCGCCAGAAGATGGATTCAGCACAACGAACGTTTGGCCGAATAGTTCATGGAACATTGGAAAAGGTTCGTGGGTATTCACAGATGATCAGTTCGAAATTTTAGAACCAGAAACAGACAAACCAGAATCATCGATCTTACATGGTAAGCCAACAAATATCAATTTCCAACAAGCCTACCAGATGCCACATCCAAGATTTGTGAATGCAGGGGATATCATACACGTTTCTTTTGATTACAAAGAAAAAAACCGAACGAAAGATACTTTGCTTGCTATAATACGAATTTTTTCGGAAAAAGACACAGCTAACAGCGCAGCAAATGCATTGGCTGAAAAACCTATAAAACCATCTGTTTTGGGTTGGAGTATGGCAAACAATACCGATTGGGTAAACGTGGACTACGTTTTCCGATCAACAGTTTCCGGGTGGCTCGAAATCTTGCCATACGATGATGATGTAACCGGCAATCACGAGAGCTTTTATCGTGAAATATTCGTAACCAATGCAGGAAAGTTGCATGGCGAATGGAGTCCGGCACAAATTGACTTTGCAACGCAAATCGATGGCATTCCAAAAGTGTTCGTACAGGCAAACATGCCAACCGATCCAAGTATCAAAAATGGCGATCAATGGTGGGTACAGTCCGGAAATAGAGTGACATCGATCAAGGTATATGGAAATGGTGCATGGCACGATCAAGCGATCGATCAAGCCGTTTTGAATATCGTGCAATTGAATGCCGTTAACATCAACGGATCAGTCGTGAATGGTTCGCAGTTTATCAATACGTTTGACATTAAAGACAGCGATCATTCGAAAATGAAGGGTACGACTAAAATCCAAGATGGATTCATAATGCAAGATGTGGAAAATATCGGTTTGGATGCTTCAGGAGCAGAAACAAAAAAATTTCTTGAAAGCCATATGCGTTTGGCTTACGGTAGCTTTTTATCACAAAGCACGTTGTTTGATGATCAAGGGAAGGAAACAAGCAACTCATCATCTAATTTAACCGGTGGATATTTAAATCTTACTTTGAAAGATTCGAGCGGTACTTACAACGGAACACTTGATGCGAAAGCCTTAACGAATACAGGTTGGAAAACATTCCGATTAGGGCCGTTGTTTGAGGTTAAAGAAGGAAATCCGCCACAATATAGGATTTTCTATCAATTGGACGGATCAAAACTTGTCAAATTCCGTGGTCAATTTGGTTTGAAATCCGGAAATATGCGAGCAGGGGCAACATATTATCCGTTTAAAACTGAAAACAATGCGAGTTCCGGAGAAAACTACGTTCCGGCAGAAATCACGCCGGACGTGACAGCGTTCGGATATGGCGCAACAAGCACGGCGCAAGGCGGACGACTTGCAGCCACCACCTCAAGAAACATTTTGCTTTTCCCGGCATCCGATACATCTTATTGTTCGTTAGAAGCATTCCAATACATTATCGAACGTTAAAAGCGATTCTCTTTTTAATGTGGCATAATGAAAAGGAAAGGAGGTGAAAGCCTATGCATTACACGAACAACTCAGTCGATGAAAGAGGGAAACCGGTATAGTAACAATCTGGGTTTTCCCCAATCCGGATTGTTTCATGTGGAACAATCGGAGGTGAAAAAAGTGAAACGAGATAACAGACTAAGTTATAAAGTCGGATTTGTTTCCTTTTTTTATTGGCTATTTGTATATATCTATCCAACGGAACGCCTCATTTCCCCGGATGGGATTCCGTTGAATGGGATTGGTTTGATAATTGATAATTTTAGCGATGGTTTTGTTTCTCTTTTTGTCATGATGGTTGCATCCCTTTACTTGGTGGCCATCTATGCATCAAAAGAAAAACTAAGGATCGTTATGGCCGGCATTTTGTTTGGCGTATGGGTTACGTCAACAAGTGCGATGGTTTGGTGGGCTTTCATGCGTGGCCTGGTTTCGCCATCATTAGCAATCTACGCCGGATATTGTGTTTCAATTTTCATTGATATTCGGACGGGGGTTGATAATAAATGGATTGGCAAAAAATAGTTTTGGCCATAATCGCAATGATTTCCGGATCATATGGGGTCATTACAGGTTTCATCAACTACAAAAAAGATGTTAACAAGGGAAGAAACCAACGTGATCAAATAGCGTGGGAAACGATGGAAAAACAGTACAGAAACCTTGAAAAAAGTTATGATGATCTATCGAGAAAAGTTTCACAGCTAGAAAAAAAGTTGGATGAATTCCGGGAGGAAAACACAGCGAAAGACAAAATCATTTTAGAAAAAGATCGAATCATAATGAAAAAAGATGGCGAAATCGAAGACTTGAAAGAAGAGGTTTCCGATCTTAAAAAGACAAATAAAGCGTTGAGAGTTAAAATGGCAGAGATGGGAGGTGTCAAAACGTGAAAGATCAGATCATGAAAATGTTTAATTTGTCGGATGTTGCTTATAACCGTTTGAAATGGACAGTAAGCATTGTTTTGCCGGCAATCATCACTTTTTTCGGAATTCTAGGTCAAACAATGGGTTGGGATTTCACTGATAAAGTGATCACGATTGGAACGGCTTTCGTTGCAATGTTAGGGATCATTTTGGGAATTTCAACAAACGAATACAACAAAAACGAAGAAAACAAAAAAGATGAATAAGGGAGGAAAAAGAAAATGGCAGGAGAAGTTTTTAGCAAATTGATTACAAGCGTGAATCCAAAAATCATGAATGCCAGCAGTCGAAACGGCATGAAGATTGATCGGATCATCATCCATCACAATGCAACAACGAACAAAGATGTCGCAATGGACACATGGGTAAAAGGTGGACCGGCAGGAACATCCGCACATTATGAATGCACACCAGATGAAATCATTGGTTGCGTAGGCGAACAATATGCAGCATGGCACGCAGGAGGAACAGGCGGATCAGACATCCCTAGAATTTCAAACCCTAATCAACGATCGATTGGTATTGAAAACGTCAATTCAAGCGGTGCGCCTAATTGGTCAGTTGATCCACGTACAATCAGAAATTGTGCGAAATTAGTTGCTGACATTTGTAAACGATACAATATTCCATTGGATCGAAAACACGTATTAGGACATAACGAAGTAACAGCGACAGCTTGTCCGGGTGGAATAAACGTTGATGAAGTTGTCCGATTGGCGAAAGAGTACGCAAAAGGTGCGAGCGATTCAAATGTTGCACAAGAACAAAAGCCAAGCAAACCAACAACAAAAACGCATGATCAAATCATCGCTGAAAGTAAACCGAAAAAAGTCGGCAGATATGTTGGCAAATTGGAAAAATTCAATGAGTTTAAGTTAGGGATTTTCCGTATTGCTGGTTGGTTAGTTCCTACGGAGGGAGCGCCAGCTTTAAATTATGGTTTTGTTTTTTGGAAAGAAGCAGGAACAGGAAAAGAAATTGGCCGTTGTCCGTCGAAAGGCATCGTAAGAAACGACGTCAACAAAGCATACGGATTGCCTAACGGTTTGAAATTCGGCCTTGATGGTACGCTAGACATCAAGAAATTTGCAGGCAAGAAAGTATATCCATGTTTGCGCAGAACGAACGATAAAGCAGGAAACAGCATTGCAGGCAAACCAAACGGCAATGGTTGGATCGATATCGAGTTTCCGGAATACGTTTTGACAATTCCGAAAAGATAGTTTATTCTTTGTTTTGTTATAATAATTGGCATGTTACTTCCTAAGTGAAAAGTTCGGTCAGAAATGGCCGTTCTTTTTTTATTTATTTTTATGTAATAAATTGTTGCAAATTGTAACATATCATGATATACTTAATTCATAAAGTTAAGGAGGAAAAACAAATGAAAAAAGTAGAAGTTAACGGATATTTCAATTTATACAAATGCAAAGATGGGTTTTGGGATGGTGCTTTCGTTTGGTCAAACACTGATTATTCGGCTCTATACACATTTTTAGTTGATGTGGATAGCATGGAAAAATTGGGTTACGACTACGAAGGATATAGACTTGTAGAGGTCAACGGCATCCGATGCATTCCAATGACATTTTCAAATGCAGAAGTCGAAAGAGTTTGCTAAAAAATAAATGCCGGGTGTAAAAACCCGGCTCTCTAGGAGGTAAAAAATGAAACCTGATGTAACTTTGGAAAAGTACAAAGAAATTATTTCGGGGTGTGATCATCAGGAATTGCACATCGAAGCAAAAGGATTTTTGAATGGTGGAATAAACGAACACAACGAGGCATATGCGATCGCTCTATATGGGCGGTTATGTATGTTAGGCAGCTGGATTTCGGCATTATTAGGGGAGGAAATAGAGAAATGGAAAGAAAACAAGTAAACACAGCAAGAATTCGTGTACAAATGAAAATGAGAGGGGAAACAGATGAAACGATGGCGAAGCGTTTAAATGTTTCACGTGTAACATACAACAAATTGATCAATAACAAATATGTTTCCGGAAACGCCGATGCTTATATCGAGACCATCGAAAAAATTCTTGGAATGGATCAAAATATCAGATAAAAAAAGGAGAATGAAAGATGATAGATTTTGGAAAAGTAAACGAAAACATTTTGCACACACAGGATGGCAAAGAAACAAAAGAATACACTTACAGCGCAACTGATGGCGAACGTGGGATGTCAGATGAAGAAGTTTTGATGTTTCAACTACACAAAGAAAACGATGAACTGAAAAAAATGATCGAGGAATCGAATCAAGTGATCGATCAAGCAGGCATGATAAAATCGCTTGCAAAGATGGCGCAAAAGATCGCAAAAGTGATCGAGCAAACAAAAACGATTGAAAAATCCGGTTGGAACAGTTTTCACAAATACGAATATGCAACAGAATCAGATGTGAAAAAAGGCGTTAGAAACGTAATGGCCGAAAATAAACTGATTTTGATGAACAACGTCAAAAAGTACGAAGAAAACATCGTTCAGACGAAAAACGGCGGAAAAGAATCACAAGTGAAATTACACATCGAATATACTTTGATCGATACAGAAACAGGATTCTCAAAAACATTCACAAAGATCGGCGTGGGTCAAGATGCAGGCGATAAAGCTTTCTACAAAGCCGAAACAGGCGCTTTGAAATACGCTTTGACAACATTGTTCTTGCTTCCTAGTGGCGATGGCGATCCGGAAATCAATAGCCAGGAAAACGATGGCACAGATGCCAAAAGCAAACCGCAAGAAAAAGACTTACTGAAAATGAAAACAACAGCCGAATTCATTTTGAAGGCAACAAAATTAGAACAGCAAAAAACAATAGTCGGATTTTTGCAAGACGTAGCCAACAAAAACAATATTTTAGATGAAAAAGGCAATGCGAAAAATCCGGATGATTTAACGGTGGCAGACGTGGCCAAAATGAACAATTATCTTTCTAAGTGGAAATTGAAGGTCATTGATGATCTGAAAACACAGCAAAAACAAAACGAACAAATGGATAGAGAGAGAATGCAACAGCAAACAGAACGACAACATCAACAAGCAAAACAACAAAAAGATGCAAAAAGCATTTTCGGGGGTAGATAATAATGGCAAACGAAATTCAAAAACAAGATAACAACATTGCAGACGTTTTGAAAATGGAGATCACGCCGGCCGTGATCTCTTTCCCAGGGGAAAAAGAATTGCGTGCTTATTTAGATGCAGAAATGAAAAAATATAAAAGCCTGGTAATCACTGATGAAAATATCAGCGATGCTAAAAAAGCGAAAACGTATTTAAACAAAATGAAAAAGGCGTTAAACGATGCCAGAATTCAAAAAGAACGTGAAGTGATGCAACCTTTTAACGAATTCAAAACATCAATCGAAGCGTTGATCAAACAGCTTGATCAAACCATCGATCCAATTGATCAAAAAATCAAAGAAGCGGATATATTGGCAAGAGAGCAGAAGAAAGAGAAAATCAAAAAAGAGATCATGGAAATAATAGATGGCCACGGTATCACAGAAGAAGAAGCAGGTTTTTTCGAGATCGAACCGAAGTGGTTAAACAAAACGGCAAAGATGAAAGATATTAGAGAATCACTTGTCATGCAAGCAAGATCATATTTGCAACAAAAGAAGGAATACGAAGACGGCGTAAAACTTATCCACAACCTATCCAAAACGCTTGACGTGACAGAAGACAATTACATCGAACTTTTCAAAGACGGCATGAGCATTGATGATGTTTTAGCTTTTATGAAAAGAGAGAAAGAAAATCGAGATCAATTGCGAGAAAAAGAAGAGAAGAAGCGCCAGGAAGAAGAGCTAAGAAAATCCCAGGAAGAACAAACAAAACAAGAAGAACAGCCCGATCCAGATTTCGATTATTTGGGCGGTATTGATCCGGAAGAGTACAAAGAGAAAAAAACAGATACACAATTCGACTTTGCTAGTTTGAAAGATTTCGATTTTGAAACAGGAGAAGTCTTTGAGAATGATTTGCCGGAAATAGAAAGTGACGTTCAAACGGTCACTTTGAAACTAAGCGGAACATATGAAAATTTAGAGCGTTTGAATAACGTTATGCAAGATTTAGGAATTTCATCCGAATTGATCGATCTTGCAAATGATTATGTACGTATCAGATAAACCATTCAAATTTGGAACGTTTTCCGGCCGATTTGGCGTTTTAAACGTCCGGCCGGCGAATTATTCATGAAAAGAGTAAAACGGCTTAAAAACGAAAAGAGGTGGCATTTTGAGCATTGGGAAAATAATCGGTAAAAACGAAAAATATTTGATGATCAAAATGGATGAAGATATAAACGAAAACTACATGAAGTTGCTTGCAGATGGCGGAAGCAATTGGATCGATGTCCGGTTGATCGATAACCGACCGCGGTCAGTGGTACAGAATGCGTTGTCTCATGCGCTTATTCGAGATATTGCAAGAAGCCAGCTAGATGATCCACGCTATATCGAAGAAGTGTTGAAATACGAATTTTATGAACGTACCGGCATCGACTTCTTTCATTCAGTGGCAACTGTAGACGAAGCCAGAAAATGGATTTCGTTTTTGATTGATCTCATGCTTGAGTTTCGCATTCCATTCAAAAAACGATACGCCTATCTTTTTGAGGATTCGACATGGTTTTATCAAGCGTGCAAACATCGTGTTTGCGCCGTTTGTGGAAAAGAACATGCAGATATCCATCACATAACGGCCGTAGGCAACAGAAAAAGAAAATTAGTCGATCATCGATTGTTTCCGATGGTAGCACTTTGCAGGGAGCATCATCAAAAAGCGCATGAATTAGGTCAAATATTGTTTATTAAGCAATTCAAAATTATCCCGGTTTATTTATCGGGCATTGATCTCGTTAAGATCGGCATCATGTCAAATGCGCAAATTAAAAGATTGGATGAGGTGGTTTGATGGAAAAGAGAATGGAAGCATTAGTGTTGATCGATTTTGCCAGGTACAAAAAGGATTTATACAAGACGAAAAAGAGACTTGAAGCATTTGCAGATTTTTTGTTTAGTGTACACGATGAATATATGCAATTTTCGGCAGTTAATTATCTAGGGAAAACGATAGCAAGAGAATATTTCCCGGAAGAATTGAAAGACGATTTGCATGCCATCGTAAAAAATGCGATCGAAGGAATCAACAAAGAGATCGATCAAGCGGAAATGATTATTCAGAATTATCGAGCAGACGAAGCAAGCGAAGTTTTGAATGCTTATAACAAAGCTAGAATCAGAAGTGAAAAAATAAAAAGAAAAGGCGGTTTGGTGTGATGAAACAAAAAATATCGAATGAACGAAAATACGTGCTGATTTCAAATAGAAATAAAGGCGATAAAGATAAATTGTTGTTTTGGGGTCAATTGACATGGGATGATGAACAGCGAAGCTTTTCGGGATATACTCACGATTTCACTACGTGTGAAAGATACACGTTGGAAGAAATTCAAAAAGCTAACTTCCCGAAAGAATATTTGGAAAAATTCAATCTCGAAGATTGGGTGGATTTTAAAGGCGAAACATTTTATTGTACCGCATTAGAATTGATCGAAATCATGGGAGCGCCTAAGACTGTTTTTGTTTATTAATAGCAAAGGCCATCTTTCTTGAAAAAAGAAATTTGGCTTTTTTTAATATTTTACTTGTGCAATCAGTTATACAATGATACAATGATCTTGTGAGCAACTGATTGCACAAAAGGAGGGGGATGAACATGGCAAACAAAGTGGATCGTATTGAGTTAGAAAAAATGCGACTAGACAGCGGAAAAGAGTGGAAAGAGATTGCCGAAGAAGTTGGCATGACAAAGTATTATCTTTCAAGATTGATCAATGGTGGAACAGGTCAAGAAGCCATTGATAAATGGTTGCCAAAAATCAAAAACGCTTTGAAGCGATAAAATCGTTTCTAAGACGTTTTAAAGTGTTTTGGGGTAATCATCCATGAAACGGATTAAAACGCCGGAAACAAAAAAAGAAGTGGGAGAGGGAACGAAATAACATGGCAAAGATGAAAAAGGTAAAAAAAGATCATTTTGTTGTGATTGATAGCAATCTAATTCGTGATGATCGGCTTTCGTGGAAAGCACGTGGCATTTTCGGTTATTTGTGGTCAATGTCCGACGATTGGGAATTCTACGAAAAAGAAGTGATGAAACATTCATCGGACGGTCTGGCATCTTTACAAAGCGGATTGAAGGAATTAGAACGATATGGCTATCTAAAGCGTGTCAAGGTTCGTGACAAAGGAAAATTCAAAGGTTACGAATGGTTATTGACGGATACGCCAGAAATCATCGAAAACGAAGAAAATGACGATATACCAACGATTCAACCGAAATCAGAAAATCCGATCTCGGAAAAACCGTTCTCGGAAAAACCGTTCTCGGAAAATCCGATACTAAGTAATATAAATAATAAGCATTATCAAATACAAGAAAAATCAACAGAAGAAAAACCTATGAGCGAATCAAATGATTCACTCGCAGAAGCGTTCGAAAAGCTTTGGAAATTGTATCCGAACAAAAAAGGCAAAAAGCCGGCTTTCATAGCATACAAACGAGCGATCAAAAAAGGAACGACAAACAAGCAGATTCAAGATGGCATTGTCAGATACATTGCAGAAATCAAAAAGAGACGTACGCCGATCGATAAAGTGGCGCATGGATCGACGTTTTTCAATCAAGAAAGATGGTTGGATGATTATGATCAACAAGCAATGATTTCAGACGGTGGAAACAAATATTCGAATTTGGGATGGTGATACCTGGTGGAAAACATGAGAGATTCAATGCAAATGCTTATGAGCAAGTTCATGATCAAAACGGATGAAATGTGCGAAATCCACGGAATTGCGAAAGTAATTGCCAGAAATCAAAACGACATGAAGCCTTTTTGCGTTGAATGTCGCAGGTTGGAAATCGAACAGCAAAACAAAGAAAGAGCGGATAAAGCCTTGCAAGCAGATATCAAGCGAAAAACGTATGATGCACTGAAATATGATTCGATTTGCTCGGATGATGATGTTTGGAAAGCATCTTTCGACACGTTCCGGACGGATGGCAAAGATGCAGAAGCTTTGAAGATCGCAAAAGACAAAGCCAGACACATTGCCGGAGAGTACCTGGCGAAACGAATTGAAGTTGACGAAAAAGGGAAAAAGAAGATCGTTAGAAACGAATTTAATACGATTTTAACAGGCCCAGCCGGATCGGGAAAAAGCCATTTGGCCATGTCGATTCTTAAAGCCGTGAACGAACATTCCGATCCCTGGCAAAGTTGCATTTTCGTTTCAACAGTCGATTTGCTGATGCTTATCCGTGACAGTTTCGGCAAACCGGATTCGAAATTTTCAGAAGCAAACATGATCAATCTGTTAACAAGTTGCGATTTGCTCGTATTGGATGATCTAGGAACAGAATCAAGCTTGGTAAGAAGTGCGAATGAATCATCGGATTTTGTGCAAAAAGTTTTGTTTAGCATCTTATCGAGGAAAAGGACAATCATCACGACAAATCTTTCATCGGGTCAATTGATGGATATGTACAATCCTAAAATCATTTCTCGAATCAACAAGGGAGTAGGATTTGACGGAAAGCACGTGATCAAGATGCCGGATGATGTCGAAGACAAACGTATTTTATCGTTTTAGGCGAGAAGACTCCCACCTCAAGGAACGAAAGTGAATAGGTGGGAGATGAATCGCCTTTGAACAAGGGATGACTACTTACCATCTCTATTGTCCAACTGTTCAAGTGCATATTGAATAAGATAAATAATTGTTTGGGTACGAGTTGTAAAACCTTTCTTTTCTTTGAACTCGTCAATTCGTTTCAATAATTCTTTTGGATAACGCATATTCAAAACTTGCGACATTTTTTAACCTCCATATTGTGTATTAAAATAATACATGATATAATCAATGTATATTATAATAATACACAAATAAGGAGGTGAAAGCAATGTTAGTGAATAAAGCCTATAAATTTCGTATCTATCCAAGCAAAGAACAAGAAATACTGATTGCTAAAACAATCGGTTGTTCTCGTTTTGTATTCAATCATTTCCTCGCAAAATGGAACGATACTTATAAGGCAACAGGAAAAGGTTTGACTTACAATTCGTGTTCTTCTCAATTAACCCAATTAAAGAAAGAATTAGTTTGGCTAAAAGAAGTAGATAGTATTGCGATTCAATCGTCATTAAAAAATCTTGCTGATGCTTATTCTCGCTTCTTTAAGAAGCAAAACGATACACCTCGCTTCAAGTCCAAAAAGAATAAGGTTCAATCTTATACAACAAAACACACGAATGGAAACATTGCCATTGAAGGCAACAAAATCAAATTGCCTAAACTTGGATGGATTCGTTTTGCAAAGAGTCGTGAAGTAGAAGGTCGTATTCTCAATGCAACAATTAGACGAAATCCAAGTGGCAAATATTTTGTATCCATTCTTGTAGAAACAGAAGTACAACCGTTAGAAAAAACAGGTTCTTCTGTGGGCATAGATGTCGGCTTGAAAGATTTTGCTATTATTTCAGATGGAACTGTCTACTCTAATCCTAAGTTTTTTCGAAGATTAGAAGAAAAGTTGGCAAAAGAACAACGGATTCTTTCAAGACGTAAAAAAGGTGGTTCAAATTGGGATAAACAACGGGTTAAGGTTGCCAGAATCCATGAACGCATTGTAAATGCCCGAACAGATTACTTGCAAAAAATCTCTACTGAAATCATCAAAAACCACGATGTAATCGGTATTGAATATTTGAAAATAAGTAATATGCTAAAGAATCATAACCTTGCAAAAGCGATCAGCGAAGTATCTTGGTATCAATTCAGAACGATGCTTGAATACAAAGCGAAATGGTACGGAAAGCAAGTTGTCACAGTAGCAAAAAACTTTCCATCCAGTCAACTTTGTTCGTGTTGCGGATACAAAAACAAAGACGTTAAGAATCTAAATCTTCGTGAATGGGATTGCCCATCTTGTGGAACACATCACGACAGAGATATTAACGCAAGTTTGAATCTTAAAAATGAAGCCATAAGGCTTCTAACCGTAGGAACGACGGGGATAGCCTACTAAATATCCGCTCGATAGAGCGAAGTTCGTAGGAATCTCCCAATTCTAAGCGAAGCGAAAGTGGGAGTAGTTCAATCTAATGTTTCACATGAAACAAAATAATCGGATGAAAGGTGGAAAAAACATGTGTGAAGTATGCAAAGGGAAAAAAGTGGTAGTTGTTAACGTTGGCGGAGGGATTACATCTTTTCAACCTTGCCTAAAATGCAATAAACCAGAATACAACGAACGTCACAAAGAAACATGGGCTGATTTGGAGCGCATTTTAAACGTGTGCAATCCTAATACTAAAATCGATTAAATATATAGGCGTTGCTTAAAACGCCTTAAAACGAAAAATAGAGGCTATTTTGGAGGGGTAGGGAATGACAAAAAAGGAGTTTCATCGTTTACGATCGATTTATCTTTCAATGTATGATCGAACCAAAAGCGAATTTTGGTTCGATAAAGTCAAAGAACTAACAAAAAAGTATGAAGAAGAAAATGACTATCGGCGGTTTGATGGTTATATAAAAATCCATTATCCGGATGGATCGGAATATTTGTATCGCAATTTGGATCGTGCAGGCGATCAATTCAAATTGTCGGGAGTGAAAATGTTTGACATGGCAAGAGCAGGCAAGAAGTTAAAAGATGGAACATTTTTCACGTTGGAAGAAATACCGAAGAAAAATCGGTTTGGTGTAACATTCGAATATCCGGACGGATGCATCAAGGAGTTTTTATCGGTTGCAAGCGCTAGCAAAGCAATCGGATTTTCGATCGATACAATTTCCAGATATAAGAATTCAGATAAGTTGTTGCTAGGAGAAATCAAGATCACAACGCTTCTGCATGAAGAATTATAAAAAAAGTTTTATCTTTTTATTGTACAATCAATTGCACAATGATATAATGCATTTATAAGGACAACTAGTTGCATAATAAAAAGGGAGAGAGGTGGAAAATAATGTGGGCAATCGGATTTTTCGTTTTCGCATTCATCACGTTGGCTTTGCTATATAACGAATGGCAAAATGAGAAAGAAGCGAAATTGGAAGCTTTGAAAAAAATCGATGATTTGGAAAAACAAGTGCGAGTTTTAGAAGAAGTCGCAAGCATCACGAAAGAAGATGGAGGGATGGAGTTTTGAAAAAGTGGTCGGAGTTTGAAAGGGAAATAGAACAAACAAATGCATACTACCAAAGAAAAGGCCGTGGAGCGGTGGCGAAATTGCCGAATGGTGTGCAAACAGTCAAACAAGCAGGCACGATCAAAAATTTCCGGGTAAAAACGCCGTGTGATTTCATTGGACACGTTGACGGCGTTCCGGTGGCTTTCGATGTTAAAACGACATCAAGAAAGACCGCATTTCCAATTTTTACGAGAGGAAAGAACAACAAAGAAACATATTCGCTTAAAAAACATCAAGCGATGTTTCTATCACAGTTTGACAACGGCGGAAGAGGTTATGTGCTAATCTATTCAATTCCGAAAGATATATCGTGGCTTGTGCCGATCGAAGAATATTTGATGCTTAGCCAGGCAATGAAGAACAGTGGTAAGAAAAGCATTAATTTCATCCATTTTATCGGATATGAAATCGAAAGAAAAGGCATGTTTTGGGATTATGCCGAAAAAATTTTCGGAGGTTAAAATGATGTATATTATAGGGTTCATAATCAAAATGATTCTTGCGATCATCGTGATTGCTTTCGTTGGTTTTGGCATTTTGTGGATATTGTTTCCAGAAAATTCGCTTGTTGTTTGGGTCGTTGCAATTGCTTTGCCGGTTATCATTTGGCAAGGGTACAAAGAATTGGAGGAAAATCGATGATCGATGCAAACGAAGTGGAAAAGATTATCGGCGTTCGGCTTGACGATTGGCAAAAAGAAATGATCGACAATTCTAATTCAATCAATTTCAATGCAAATCGGAGAAGGTCGGGGCGTGGGCTTGTGATGATCATTAAATTTTTATTACAGGTTGGCCATCCATATTCCTTACCTAAAAAATCAATGTTATTAGATAAAAATAAAATTTATGCAATCAATTATTTTGAAATGATGGTTGATTGCTATGAGAAACTAAAAGCGGAAGGCATTCCAGTTCGCATACTTAAAAACACAGAAGAATATGAAAGAGAGGAAAACAAGTGATCTATATAGGTGCAAAACAAACAGGAGAGAATGCACAACCTATTCCAATCAGTGCCAGACCTATTGATATGATCGGCTTGCTGAAACGGCTAAAACAAGCTTACAATCAATTTCAGCAAGTATCAGAATATATCTATGTTAACGGACTGACATTGATCGATGTAGAACTCGAAACGGAACTTGATCGTCCAATATTCATTTGTAGAAACTTAAATGGCAAATTATTGTATCTGTTTCACGATGGTTATATCAAAAGTGTTCGGAATAAGAACGGTAACATGGAAATCGAAGAAAATCATTTGTGGGATTGGAGGTAAAGAATTGATATTTATTAGCTATTTGATTCTTGTTTTGTTGGCCAGCGGTTTGGGAATTTTTACGATCAGCACATTTTTCCGTCAGGCATTCAATCACGATCAAGAAATCGATAATTTTAACGCAATATTTTGGTTTGGCATCGCAATCGTTTTGGCCGTTGTCATATTGGCTTGCCTAGTATTCATAGGATTGGAGTTGAAACAGATATGAAAAAGCACGTGTTGGAAATCGTAGTCAAAAAGAAAAATGTGATTTTAAGGAAAACAGTCAAGCATGCAGGATCAGAACAGATCGCAAGAGATGTGTTTCACGTGGAACATGATCGATTAAGAAAAATGCAAGTCGAACAAGACGTGAAAGAAATCCAAAAAGCGCAACGGCGTGGATTTTATGATGTTTATCTAAGATATATCAAGATGAACCAAAAAACGAACGGCGTACAGGTGTCAGAAAGCTTTATGGAAGAACATTTCACTTTTGCCAACGATCAAAAATTCGGGAGGGTTGATGATGTTAGCAAAGCAAAATGATTCGGATATTTTCAAATATGAGCGACTAGAATCGGGGTATTGATCGATGCAACCAGTATATATTTTGTGGGCGGTATTTATCGCAATTTTTATCGGTGTAATTATTTTCAAAGATGGCGAAGGAGATTAGAAATGGGAAAACGTGGCAAACGAATCAAAAAGAAAAACAGAAAACAAAAAGAATTGCGTGAGATCAACGAACAAAAAACAAAGAAAGTGAGTGTTCAAAATGGCATTAGTGGAGTACACAGCAACAAAAGTCGTTTGTGATATTTGTGGAGCGGATGCAAACGGATCATGGTTTCGCAGGGAAGAAGTAAACGGAATTATAAATCGATTGTTTATCAGTCCGATCGATTTATGCGACACACATTCGAAGATGTATGACGAAGACGAAGCATTCAAAAAGTACGTTGTATTGGAAAGCGATAAAAACAATTATCCACAGGAAAAGAAAGATGAATTGATTCAGGCAATGAAACAAAAATGGGAGGGTATGGAAGAATGGCAACAAGATCAAATGAAGAACAACAATTGATCGCAGAAATAAAAGCAAATTACACAGGATTTGTGAATAACTCTTTTATCGGAAATATAAGCACAAGCGGACATCCCAGGATTTTGGATGGTTTATTGGTAAACTTGATCGCAGACATTATCAACCGCAAAGAAACGGACGAAGAGCGCCACAATCTTTGCTATCAGATTGACCAGGTTATTTCAGATCACTTGAAGCAGGAGGAAGATCGATGAAATATCGGGTTGGGGATAGGTTCATGGCAAGAGTGAAAGGAGAGTTCCTTATTCGTGAGGTGGTCGCAGTCGATTGCGATCATCCACACGGATATCATTATAAAATGATGGCCAACGATTCAAAACCGTTTTGGCAAACAGAAAAGCAATTGGATAAATATATTCACGTTGGAAATGTTTTTCGAATTGAACGTTCTTGCGAGATATACAAAGCAACACAAGAAAAAACGATGTGAAGAGGGGTTATAGCATGGAAATGAATCAATTTAGCGCAGGTGACCGGATCATTTGCAAATATTCGGATGTTGCTGATTGGATTTATAAGGTTGATAAATTCGAAAAGAAGGATCGAAATGGCGTGTATCATTTACTTTCGCCATCAGGTGTGAATTTTGAGTGTCAACAAGCGAACGTGGAAGATGTTTGTGAATTGTATGAGAAAGGACGTTGACAAATGACAGAAATTGAATGGGCGTTATTCATCGTAGCATTATTTTTCGGCAATATCTCATTTCGTGATAGACAAGGCGTGCCACGCTTTGAATATAGCGGATTGGTTGCATATCTAATCAAAAAGGCTTTTGAAGCTATAAAAACGATAAAAGAGGATGATTGATGATGGAAAAAGGACAATATATGTGCGCTTTAAACACAGATCAAAAAGTATGGGAAGTAACAGAACGTTTCAACACAAGAATCGAAGCTATTAATGCAGGCATTAAAGGTTTGGCAGAAAAAGACGAAGACATTTTCGGAGAAATCCCAGAAATAGGAACGACAAAATTCGCAGTTGGCAGAATAAGCGAATACAAAATCAATTTTGAAAACGTGGCAGAAGAGATCATGGAGATCATAAGTGAAGATGCCTATGATTATCTAGGAGAATCGGCAACGAACTATCTTGAAGACGTTGAGGACGATCAAAAGAAAAGATTTGCAAGCTTGATCGAAAAATTTTTCAAGGAAGAAGAATTGATGCCAAAATGTTTCAACATCGTTGACATTGAAGAATATGACATCACGGACTTATTCGGATCATACGTGAAAAACAATACATTTCCGGATTTCGTCAAAAAGGAATGGAGAAGCGGCTTTGATGCAGACATGGCTTAAAGAATACCGAATGAAACAAGCAAACGAGTTGATCCGAATGATCGCAAATCGTGGCCGGCGTTTCTTTGATTATACGACAGTTAAGAGAATGGATAACGAAGCACTTTTGGGGAGTGTGTCGCATTTCATTATCAAAAACAACCGTGTCTATTTCAAGGATGGTTATACACAGAAAGAAATGTTTGCTTATAACCATCTTTACATGAAAGAATTCACGCCAGGCGGAACGCTCGAAGCGCTTGTGTTGGATTTGTCGGAGTTCATTCGAACAGGCGAACCAACTAACGGCAATAATGGATATGGCGGTGTATATGCGCCAACAGAACATTGGGGCTATTCGATCGAAGAAATGGAAGAGATCAGAGCGTATGCAGAGGAAATCGGATTTGCTAAGGGGGAAACAAAGTGGAAGGCTTGAATTTGAGAACGTTCGTTGTGGTCAACGGCAATGAATACGTGGTCAGCACCGTTTATGCTTATGCTTTGGGATGGGAAACAATGGTTTCCAGAACAAACGGCGATCAAACGGTTGTGGATTGGCAAGAAATAGATAAATATACCAGGCGTTACTTTTCCGAGGAAAAAGCAAGAGAAGGCCATCGGGAAACGATTATCGCTTTAAGGAGGGATGCTTGATGGCTGACATCGTTTTCCGGATAGCGTGTGGCATGGCAATTGTATTGCTGGCTATATACGCAAAAAAAGAATTTAAAGAAACATCAAGAAGAAATGAACAGTTGCGCAGAACAATCACAGGAAGAAGGAAAAAACAGAATGAACGAACGCCAGAAGAAAAAACAACTGAAAAAGATCGTTGATCTAATGAATCAAATCGAAATCGATGATTATGACGGCCAGGAAAATGAATTGTTTTATGTTTTGGCCGAAGCAAATGAAAAACATCAAGCGATTCTTGAAAAAATATGCAGTATAACGAAGGCGAACAAGTTACTCGTTCACATGATGTACGAATACGAAGACATGATGGATGATTTTAGGGATTGGGTCGTACAATTCGATTTAACAGAAGTATGGATGCTTATCAAGCAATGGCCGAAAAAATATGACATGGCTTATAACTCGAAAAAAGGATTTGTGATCGTGAGGGATCAAATGTGACAAACAAAGAGATCAAAGAAGCATTGCAACAAGAGGGAATGCCGATTTTAAGAACTATGAAAGGAAATCTAGTTTTATATCTACCGCTAGGATCAGCAGATCGATATAAACCGATCGCAGAGACCTGGCACAGGAAATGGATCATCCTTGATGATATCAAGCTTTTGGGAAACAAGGCGTTTGATGTAATAAAGTTATTAAACAAATGGGATCATAAAAACTAATTAAGGATGTTTCACATGGAACATTAGTGTATAATGAACGAAGGTGCCACGGCATCGATCATTTGGTTTCTTCTTTCATGATTCAAGTCCGATTTTTGTTGGAGAAGTCGGCAACGATGTGGATTGATTGGACTACTCACAATTTTCCATTTCTTATCCTATCAAATTCGGCCGTTGGTAGTCGGGATGAAGGTTTGCTTAACAGCAAGCCTTTTTTTGTTGGTTTCCGTGTATAATAGACGTATCAAATGCAAGAAAGGAGAAAGGACATGAAAAACAATGATGAAATGATCGGATCAAAGGAAATAAAGATCGTTCCGATTGATCTCGTGATCCCTTACGAAGAAAATCCACGCTTGAATGATAAGGCGGTGGAGTACGTGAAGAATTCAATTAAACAATTCAAATTTGCACAGCCGATCGCAGTCGATAAAGATGGCGTGATCATTGCAGGGCATACGAGATATAGAGCATCGAAAGAATTAGGCCTGGAAAGTGTGCCGGTGGTCGTATTGGACTATTTAAACGATGAAGAAGTAAAGGCCTATCGATTGGCAGATAATAAAGTGGCCGAATTTGCTGATTGGGATTTTGAAAAGCTGAATTTGGAACTAGACAGCTTATTAGATACAGAAATCAGCATGGAAGATTTTGGTTTTGCATTTAATACCGAATTGGAGTTCGAAGACGAAGAAGAGCAGGAAGCATCGGAAATGATACAGATCAAATTTGCATTAGCACCAGAGCAAGCCGAGATCATGGAAGGCGTGTTCCAGTTATTAGAACCGAACTCGAAGACATATGGCAACGAAGATCAATTGGGAAACAAGTTCTTTTCATTAGCAGAACAGTGGGCTAAGATGAAGCAGGAAGCGAGGGGATCAGATTGACGAAGAAGAAGCCGGCCGATCAAAAGAAGCGTGCAGGCCGTAAAAGCAAGTATGAAACACACGTCAAGCCTTACTTTGAGCGCATCGAACTAATGAAGAAAAACGGATATCATGATGAAGACATCGCAAAAGCATTGGACGTCAACAAGTCGACATTTTCATCTTTCAAAAGCAAATATCCCGAATTAAGAGAATTATTGGAAAAGGCAAACGTTGATCTTGAATTGAAAGTGATTGATTCATTAGCGCAAAGAGCCGTAGGGATGAGATACACCGAAAAGAAGAAGATCATGCGCAAGAAAGAAGGCCAGGTGGTATTTCAAGAGATTGTGGAAACAGAAAAATTCTTGCCACCAGACGTGGGAGCAATAGCGTTATACATGAAGCGTAACAACATTTACAACACAGCAGAAGAAGAATTGACGAAAGCCCGGATCAGAAAGGCCAACGCCGAAACGGATATGCTAACCGGAGAAAGCCAGGGAGAAGATGCAAACAATTGGGCGCAAGGCGTGCTAAGCCTTACAGAAAGACAAAGGATGGCCAATGGAGAGCGTAGGCGCATCTTTGATGATGAGGAAACGGACAAAATGGAAGAGTAATGTTATTTTTATTTTGTACCGCCACCGGAGCAGTATCAAACAAAAGTATTGATATATCAACAATCACGAAAAAACGGCAATTTTAACAGACTGTTATTTTTGCCAGAAAGGAAAGAAATATGACTGAAAAAGATAAAAACATCGAAGCGGATAAGATCGATTGGGCAGAAATTGTCAGTGTATACTACAATGATCCAGTCGCATTTGCAGAAGACTTTTTGAATTTCGTGCCGGATGATTGGCAAGCAAAGGTTATGTATGATATTTGTGATCATCCATTCGTTGCCGTCAAGTCCGGTCAAGGTGTAGGGAAAACAGGGGTCGAATCAGCAGTGATCTTATGGTACTTATGCACAAGACCGAATGCAAGGATCGTGGCAACAGCACCGACGAAACAGCAGCTGCAAGATGTTTTGTGGGCGGAGGTTTCGAAGTGGCTTGTAAACACAAAGCTCGAACGATTGATCACGTGGACGAAAACAAAGATATACATGAACGGTCATGGGGAACGATGGTTCGCAGTAGCTAAGACATCTAACCGGCCAGAAAACATGCAAGGTTATCACGAAGAAAACATGATCTTTATTGTGGACGAAGCATCCGGGATCGATGATGAAGTAATGGAAGCTGTATTGGGTACGTTGTCCGGTAAAGATAACAAGCTTTTGATGATGGGAAACCCCACGAAAGTTTCCGGGATATTCTACGATGCATTTCATAAGGATCGCAGAGATTACAAAACACACACAGTCGATTCCAGAAACAGCCCAAGAGCATCCAAAGAAAACATCCGGCGTTTGATTAATCGTTACGGCGAAGAAAGTGACGTGGTGGCAGTCCGTGTCAAAGGCGATTTCCCAAGTGGAGAGCCGAACGCATTCATTTCACTAACCGAAGTAGAAAAGGCCGTATCAAGAGATTTGGAAGGCTACGAGAAACGCAAGTTCGATGCTTACAAGTTTTATACAAACGGCGTGATCCAAAACATCATCGATATTCCAAAAGATGCAGAAATACGGATCGGGGTCGATATTGCCAGACATGGGGATGATGAAACGGTTCTCGCACCACGTGTCGGCCTTTACTCGCTACCATTGCAAACATTCGGTAAGCAAGACTTAATGACCACCACAGGGCGCATCATGCTAATGGCGAAAGAGCTACACGAGATATACAACCGCAAGATCGCAATAACATTGGATGATACAGGGGTCGGCGGTGGTGTCACAGACCGACTGAAAGAGATCGTGACAGAAGAAAATTTGGATTGGATGCAGGTCGATCCGGTCAACTTTGCTGAAAAGGGTAACGATGATTATATGGGCGTTATCTCTTTGATGTATGGGAACTTTAAAGATTACATCGATTCCATCAAGTTGCCAGATGATAACGATATGATCGGACAACTTACGATCCGCCGGTTCGATGTCGAAAGTAAAGGGCGCATCAAGATCGAATCCAAAAAGGAAATGAAGCGCCGTGGCCATCCGTCACCGGATAGAGCCGAAGCCGTTGTGATGTCGTATTACAAACCGCCATTCGATGCTACTCAATTCAAGATAACGCCACAAATGATCAAAATTAATAAGAAATAGGGGGATAACACAATGAATTTTTTTAACAAGAGCATCCGGGAAAAGAAAGAACGTGAGAAAGCCAGTAAGGAAAAGCGAAACCGTGAGTTAGTCATGCAACAGTTGGATGCAGTAGGCAACCAGGCAAGGGATATGATTTCCGTCATGGCCGTTAAAAAAGCCGAAAACAATCCAAAAGGACGGCAGACAGAACCAAAATACGAGCAGTTTAATTTAATTAAGAACATGCCAATCAAGCGTGAATATTATCGATCGAAACAAGCGATCGAATTGCTTTATTATATTTTGAATGTAACACCGGACGGATCGCAGGCAAAGAACAATTATTTGCGACTAGCTAACAAGGGTCATTATGTCGAAGTATTGGGATTTGATGGTAAACCGCACGCAGAAGGCACAGCCTACATCAACGAAGAACTTGCGCCACGCATCGGCAAGATATACGGCAAGGGCGCTGATGGCCTGGTAGACGTTTTGAATCTATCGGCATATGTTTCCGGGGCGGAAGCAATGGAAGTCGAATTGACGGAAAACCTCGATGATGTCGTGGATTTTCACATCATTTCGCCAGAAACCTTGCAATACATCATCAAGGAAGAAGATGGAACGTTGCAATTGGCGCAGGTTTTAACAGATGGAACAACGCAAGAATTGAATGATCAAGTCCGATATATCCCGATTGATCCGATGATTGATGATCCTTATGGAGTAAGCCCAATCATTCCAGCATTGCAAGCGTTGATCTTTCAAAAAGAATTCATTGACGATCTGAAAGCAGTAGCACATCATCAAGGCCACGCAAGAATGGATGTTTCCATCGTAGCCGATAGCATTATTTCATCAGCGCCAGACAGCATCAAGAATGATCCAGAACGATTGACTACGTTTGTGAATCAGCAGATCGATCAGATCAAGTCAGACTTTGAGGAATTAGAGCCAACAAGCGATTTTTTCCACACAGACGGTGTACAAGTAGATATGGCAGGCGGAACGCAAGGAAGATCGATGGACTTCACACCACTAATGACCGTAGTCGATCGACAAGTTATGCAGGCATTGAAACAATTGCCGATCTTGATGGGTAGAAACGAATCGACAACAGAAACGCATGGATCAATCCAATGGCAAATCTTTGTTGATACTATTGAAGCATGGCAAAACGTCACAAAGCGGATGCTTGAATGGGGATATAACCTGGCATTGCAGGTCAAAGGCATCCCAGCAAAAGCAACAGTGACGTTCGAGAAGGTACGTGCAGAAGATCGCAAGGCAGAAGCCGAAGCATACGAAATCGAGATCAGAAACAATCAGGCTTTATATCAACAAGGCATCATCGATCAAGAAACGTTTGCTATGAATACCACCGGAGAAGACCCGGCAGAAGAAACGCCACGATCCCAGGGAACAGGCACAAGCGGTTCGGGAACGAACTTTTCATCGCTATTGGCTAAGTACAGCACACCGGCCAACGAAGAAGGCACAGAAGATGACGAAGAGAACGCCGGTCGTAGTCGTTCGGCATTTCCCTATTAAGCCCGGAATGAACCGGGCAGAAGGATCAGACGAATTCATTGCAGAGATCGGACAGCCGTTTTCGGATGAGGTAGCCAAGCAATCGATAAAGATGCAAGATGAGATCACGAAGCTATTGAGCAAACAACGTGGATATTTCGAAAAGATGATCAAAGAATCAACAGCTTTGCCGGATTTGTTTGTGGATAAGTATGTCGGAGAGAAAGAAGACAGCGAAAAGCGGATCGATTTCGAAGAATTAGGCTTTGAGTTTGACACAGAGCAGGAGAAAGAAGCGTTCCTTTTATGGTTCAAAGCGAACTTTTACACCGATGAAATGGATAAGTTGATGCAAGAGGAATGGACGGAAATCCTTATGCGTTGGATCACGGATATTGTGACAGTGGTCGGCGAAATTAATCTCGCAGTTATCGGCATCGATACGGATTTCGGTTGGATTGATGATGCATTAGTCGAGCAAGTCGAATATATGGCCACCACATCCACCAGGGAAATAGTGGGAACAAACTATCGATCAGTTATGAAAAACATCCTGGCAACGGTAAAGAAGGGCAATTGGTCGATTCCAGAAGCCGTGAAGAATCTCAAAGAAGAGTTTGCCTTTTCGAATAAGCGTGCAAAAGTGATCGCACGAACGGAGATATTACGAGCGCAATCAACAGGCCAATTCGGATCGGACATTG
>ERZ772937.281-NODE-281-length-45727-cov-4.024457_pt1 | contig 45727 bp, 37 predicted proteins | sample MGYA00512113_ERZ772937 | MGnify/ENA primary metagenome ERZ772937 (study PRJEB29015, sample SAMEA2737649) | human gut metagenome | biome: human gut; feature: human-associated habitat; material: faeces | place: China | collected 2012 ... | reverse complement strand
TACAAGCATTCTCGAAAGAGGCGGTCTGGACCCGACGTTTGTGATCGGCGGACGCTTAAATGCAGCCGGCTCCAACGCCAAACTCGGACAAGGTCTGTATATCGTAGCGGAAGCCGATGAGTCGGATGCTTCCTTCCTAAACTTGTCTCCGGTGATTTCTGTGGTTACCAACATTGATGAAGACCACATGGACACGTATGGGCACGATCTCAGAAATTTGAGAAAGGCCTTCACAGACTTCATTCAGAGACTGCCCTTCTACGGGCGCGCTGTCATGTGCATCGAAAGCGAAAACGTTCGCGCCATCCTGCCGAAGATCACTAAACCGATTCTGACTTATGGCTTCAGAGAAGATGCTCAGATCCGTGCAGAAAACATCCGCGCGGACGGAACGCAGATGCACTTTACGCTGGTGCGCGACGGTGCTGCTCCGGAAGAGATCACGGTGAACCTTCCCGGTGTTCACAACGTTCTGAACTCTCTGGCAGCGATCGGCGTCGCGCTGACGCTGGACGTTCCGATGGAAGCCATCAAAGAAGCACTCGCAACCTTTAAGGGCGTGGGCCGCCGCTTTGCCGTATGGGGTGAAGCTCAGAGCCTTAAGGGAGAAAAGTTCCTGGTTGTAGATGACTACGGTCATCATCCGACGGAAATGGCCGCGACAATTGCTGCCGCGCGCGGGGCTTATCCTGACAGAAGACTGCTTGTCGCATTCCAGCCGCACCGCTACACCCGTACGCGCGACTGCTTTGAAGATTTGGTTCGAGTGCTTTCTAATGCGGATGCACTGGTGCTTGAAGCCGTTTATCCGGCCGGCGAAGAAAAAATCTTCGGCGCTGACAGCCGCAGTCTTTGCCGCTCGATCCGTTTAACCGGAAAAGTCGAACCGCTGTTTGCGGGCAATACGGATGAAGTTATGGAACTCATTAATAACAACGTCAAAGAAGGCGACGTTGTTCTCGTCATGGGTGCAGGAAACATCGGAGAGGTTCCGGGCAAACTCATGAAACAAGGAAAGTAAAGAATGAAAAGCGTAGATGTAAAGGATCTTGGAAAAATCGCCGTCGTCATGGGCGGATCTTCCGGAGAACGTGAAGTTTCTTTGATGAGCGGAAGCGGCGTGCTCAAGGCACTGCAAAGCGTTGGTGCCGATGTGGTTAAGTTCGATCCGGCAGAGCAGCCTTTATCCGATTTGGCCGGTATCGACCGCGCTTTTCTGATTTTGCACGGAAAGGGCGGAGAGGACGGCGTCATTCAGGGCGTGATGGAATTCCTGAAGATTCCTTACACCGGAAGCGGCGTACAGGCGAGCGCCATCGGTATTGATAAGGAAATGACCAAAGCCGTCTGGGAAGCTCAAGGCATTCCGGTTCCTCGCGGTATGGTGTTAAGAAACGAGACGGACTGCGAAGAGGCTCATCGCCGTTTCAACGGAAACCTCGTGATTAAGCCGAGCAAAGAAGGCTCGAGCTTGGGTCTCTACAAACTTAAAAATGCGACCTTGGATCAGGTCAAAGAAGCCTTTGCTAAGTCTCAGGAAGCCGGCATGACCGTACTTGCCGAAGAGTACGTGTTCGGCCGCGAGCTTACTGTTGCCGTTTTAGATATGGGCGAAGGTCTCAAAGCTTTCCCGATCATTGAAATTAAGGCTCCGGACGGAGACTATGACTTTGAACACAAGTATTTCTCCGACGAGACCGTCTATGTGTGCCCGGCCGAAGTGCCTGAGAACGTAACCGAAAAGATTAAGGCCGTTGTTGAGAAAGCCGCTTTGGCCGTCGGCGCCGACGCTTGGAGCCGTATTGACGTGATACTGCGTGGTGACGGCAGCTTTGTGCTGCTTGAAATCAACACCGCGCCCGGCATGACGCCGCACTCTTTGGTGCCGCTCGCCGCGAGAACCTGCGGTATTTCGTATGAAGAACTCGTTAAACAAGTCGCGGCACGCGCTTCTTTGAAGGGTTAAGGGATGAGACGTTGGAGCGCGTCAACTTTTTCGCTTTTTGCCGATGTTTTCGGAGTGCTGTTTATTCTCCTGATTCTGACATCGGCGGTTTACTGGTTTGTTCAGCGGCCGGTATTTTTGTTGAAAGGAGTTGACGTTCAGGTTGAAGGCAATAAAGACGCGATAAACGTCAAGGATGTTGCGCAGGTGCTCGACGGTCATATCCACGGGAATTACTTCACCGCGGATTTGTCCGAGATCGCCGATCAGTTTAAGCGCATTCCTTGGGTAAGAGACGTTTCGATCGGCCGCGTATGGCCGAATCAGCTTCAAGCAACGCTTTACCTCCACCATCCGATCGCCGTATGGGGCGACGAAAAGCTGCTCGCCGAGGACGGCACGCTCTTTGTCGCGAACCAGGAAATTGCGGAGAGCAAAGGTGCGCTTCCGAAAATCTTCGGACCCGTTGACCGCCGCATGGAAATCTATAAACAGTACCAGGCTTTTGAAGATACCTGCAGAAAGCTTGGATATGATGTAACTTCATTAACTTATTCCGAATATTCCGGCTGGACACTGCATTTCAAGCGTCCTGAAGGCAAGGTGATCAAACTGGTTCTCAAGAAGGGCGAAAACTCTGCCCAGATGGACGAACGTTTAATCAAAATCATCGAATCTCTGCCGGCCATTTCCGCGCAAATCGGCGCGGAACCGACAGAGTTAGATGCGCGCTATGAAAAAGGGATTGCAGTGTTGAAGCCGGCACCGGAAGAAGAGACCGTTTCTCCTGAAGACACTGTTCAGGATACCGGGGATAAAAAGAATGGCAGATAAATCAAACGATTTGTTGGTGGGCTTGGACATCGGGTCATCAAAGGTTGTGTGTATGATCGCGTCTCCGGTCAGTTCAAGCACTTTTAAGATCGAGGGCCTCGGAGAGTGCAAGAGCGAGGGCATTGAGCAAGGTGGAGTCGTCGATATCAATCAGGCGGTTGATTGTGTCCGCGCGGCAGTAGAAGAAGCTGAAAAAACCGCGAATACAACCGTTAAAACCGTTGCGGCCGGTATTTCCGGCCCGCACATCCGTACGGACAACTGCATTCAGCAGACGATTGTGGGCTCGGGCGAAATCGAACAGAAGGACATTGACGACCTTCTGAATACAGCCATGTCGGTGACCTTGCCGCCGTCGATGCGCTATCTCGACGTGATTCCTCAGGAATACTCCGTCGACTACGCACGCCGTATTCGTACGCCGATCGGTATGGAGGGCAAGAAACTCGAAGGCAGCCTGCACGTCGTGACCGCGCAGAGCGCTCAGTGCCTGTTCCTCAATAAAGTCATCCGCAGAACCGGTTTGGAACTGATTGACAGCCAGTTGATTTTTAATCCTCTGGCAGCTGCGTCCGCCGTGCTTCGTCCGGAAGAAATCGATTTAGGGGTTGCGCTGATTGATATCGGATCTGATTTGAGCGATGTAGCGGTGTTTTTTGATAAGGCGGTGCAGTACTCCGCGGTTCATCCGATGGGCGGTCAGCAGATCACCGATGAGATTTCAATTAAGACACACCTCTCTCAAGAAGCGGCCGAAAAGCTGAAGCTGCAGATGGGACAGGTCCATTACGACGCTAGAAAGGATAAAGACAGTTTTATTCGTCTTCCGACGGCGCCGGGGTACAGTGATGACGGCGGAAGGATCTTGAGCAAACAAGCGCTTTCTGCGATTATTGACGTCAAAGTTCAGGATATTCTCGAAAAGATTTACTACCGTATTCGCGACAAGAGCCTTCACACGCAGCTGGGCTATGGAGTGGTGCTCACGGGAGGCGGGGCTACGCTTCCGGGCATCCAGAGAATGGCTAAAGAAGTGTTTAGCTCCCATATGGCCGGACGCGAGATTAACGTGCGTCTCGGACGTCCTCTCGTAAATTACGAGACTTCGGAATTTGTTCCGCCCGAGCTTTACAACACGGAGAGTTTCCCTAAGCAGTTTGCCGGGTACTCAACTCCTCAGCACGCGGCGGTTTTAGGCTACCTTTGCCAGTTAAACCAGAAGTTCTGGGCGCAGGGATCCAACATCGGATCCAAACGCAAACTGAAGAGCATTGGCGGAGTAATTAAACAGTGGATTTTCGGAAATTTCTAAAGATCAGCATAGTGCAGGACGGCTTGAGCAGAAAAAAGGGCAGAAACACACAGCGACCAATCTCCTCAGACTGAAAATAAAAGCTGAACCCACGGAATTTTTTGAATTTTCCTCGCAGAAAAAAACGATTGAATTTAGAATTAACCAACTTGGCAGATCGAATGTCTCGAGATGCGTAATGGAGATAAAGTAGTTGATGGAAAAGGCATTTGAACCCTACGTGGACGGTTCTACCAACACCGTGATTAAAGTTGTAGGAGTAGGCGGTGCGGGCGGCAACGCTCTCAATACGATGGTGACCAAACTGACGGATTGCCAAGTTGAGTTCATCGCCGCGAACACGGACAGGCAAGCTCTGACTCGCTCTCTCGCTTCAGAAAAGATTTCTCTCGGCAGAACGGGGCTTGGCGCCGGAGCTCGTCCGGAAGTCGGTTTCCAAGCTGCTAATGACGCCAGGGAAGAGATTGCCGAGAAACTTCGCGGCGCCGACATGGTCTTCATTACGGCCGGTATGGGGGGCGGTACAGGTACCGGTGCTTCCCCCGTGATTGCCGAAGTGGCCCAGGAACTGGGTATTTTGACGGTTGCCGTAGTGACAAAGCCCTTCTCCTTTGAAGGCGGCAAACGCATGAGAAATGCCGAGCTCGGTTTAAACCAGCTCAAAAACCGCGTCCACTCTCTGATTGTTATTCTCAACGACAAGCTCGAAGAAGAACTCGGAGAAGACGCCACGATGCGCGAATGCTTTGAAAAAGCCGACGAAGTGCTTTTCAATGCCTGCGCAGGCATCGCCGAATTGATTCAGAAGGTTGGTCAGATCAACCTGGACTTCGAAGACGTCAGAACGGTTATGGGTACCCGCGGTACCGCCATGATGGGTTCCGGCGAAGCCGAAGGTCCCGATCGTGCCGTTACGGCTGCCTCCATGGCCGTTACTTGCCCGTTGCTTGAAGGCGTTGAACTTCGCGGCGCTAAGGGGCTGTTGGTTAACATCACGGCTCAGGAGGGCATCCGCATGTCTGAAGTCCGTTCTGCTATGGAAACCATCAAGAACTACGCCGACAGCGATGCCCTTATCGTCTTTGGTACGGTTTATGACGACAGCATGGGCGACAAAGTTCGTGTTACCGTTATCGCCACCGGTCTGGACCAGAACGGCACCGATGACTCCATCGTTAAGACAAGCTTCGTGAACGGTAAACCTGCCGTCGATAATCCGTCCAACCTGTGGCAGCCTTCCGGCTCCGCTCCGGATTCTCTGCCGAATGATTTGTTCGGCAACGTCGACGCACCTGCCAAACCTAAGGTTCACGCTTCTGCTGCTCCGCGTACAGCTTCTTCTTTTGCTCAGCCGCAGACGCATAGCACTGCAGCACCGACCCACACAGCAGCTCCCGCAGCTCCGTCTGCAAAGCCTGAAGTCAAGGCTGAAGAAGTTAAGACGGAAGTCAATCCTTTCGGAACTTATACACCGCAGCCTCAGAAAAAGGCTGAGCCGGCTCCTGCTCCGAAGGCTGAACCAAAAGAACTTCAGTCCGAAGCCATCAATCCGTTCGACCAGGCTTTCAGTCGCCCGATCGCAACGCCTGATGCCGGCGGTTTCGAAGGCCCGAAAGACAACACGATTTTCGGCAACTTCCACGCCAGCAACAACATCCGTCCTGCCAGCGACGTGTTCGCAACCCTGAATCCTCAGGCCGGCAACGGCAATGACAGCGGTCTGTGGACGGCCAATCAGCACAACGGCGCACCTGAGGCTAAAGGTCAGGGCGCAGCTGAAGCCAAGGCTGAAGATGAAAAACCGCGTTTCGAATACGGCATCCCCGCTTTCCTGCGCAAGAAGAACTAAGGTTTGGCCGCATCTATGATCAAACAGAGAACGCTTAAGAAGGTCTTCTCCACTGTCGGTATCGGCTTGCACTCCGGCCGCAAAGTTCGTCTGACTCTGCGTCCGGCACCTCCAGATACCGGTCTGGTGTTTACTCGAATCGATTTAAAGCCGCCCGTTGCCATTAAGGCCGAGCCTGAACGTGTCAACGACACGCGCATGGCGACGACTTTGGATAAAGACGGAGCCCGCATTGCGACGATCGAGCATTTGATGAGTGCGCTCTCTGGCTTGGCAATCGACAACTGCTACATCGATGTCGATGCGCCTGAGATCCCCATCATGGACGGCTCCGGTTCAACGTTTGTCTTTTTGATCAGAGCGGCCGGTATCGAAGAACAGGATGCACCGAGAAAGTTTGTCCGCGTCAAGAAGAATGTCTCCATCCACGTCGGAGACAAGTGGGCTTCTCTTGAACCTTATGACGGCTACAAACTGTCTTTTGCGATTGATTTCGGTCATCCGGCTATTGATGAAACGGCCCAGTTTGTTGAAGTTGACTTTAATAAGGAAAACTACATCGAAAGCGTCTCTCACGCCCGCACCTTCGGGTTTGTGAACGACTTAGAGATGCTCTGGGGCATGGGCTTGGCACAAGGCGGAACATTAGACAATGCGATTGTTCTCGATGACTTCCATGTGTTAAATCCCGACGGTCTGCGTTCTCAGGACGAGTTTGCAAAACACAAGCTCTTGGATGCCATGGGCGACCTGTACGTTTTGGGTCATCCGCTGGTGGCGCACTACCGCGCCTTCAAGTCCGGTCATGAAATCAACAACAAACTTCTCCGCGCGCTTTTAGCAAATCCGGAAAACTGGGAGTTTGTTGAATATCAGGACGAACACACTGCTCCGAAGGCCTTTACCGAAGCGGTAAAAGAACCTTCGAACTAAGAAAAGAAAACTTCTTGTTTTTGCCCGCGCTAGCCGCGGGCTTTTTCTTACCTGCGGCCGGGACCTTGATGTTCTTCCAAGGTAGCGGCAAGTTTGGCCATTGCTTCCTTTAAAGGTGAGCTCTCCGGCAGGCGCTCCGATAACTCTTTAGCGCCTTCTACTGCTCCGGGACCGCCGATTGCGGGGCCGCTTTCCGTAAAGAGGAAGGGCTGCGGATGCAGACCGCATCGATCGATAACGGGTTTGACTTTCATGGCGCCGAAGCCTTTTTCAGCGAGGGCTTTTTCGATCGAGGGCTGGAACATGGTAAAGCGGCGGACAAAAAGCGGATTGGGCAGGCCGATTTCCAAGAGTAGCACTTCTTTGATCAGATCGCGAGGATCTTCATCCGGATCGATGTCGTAGGGGTTCTCGTCTTTGATGCGAACCTGCTGAACGGTGATTCTGAGACAGTCTGGTGTGACCGAAGCTCCGAGTTTGTAGCCTTGGCAGACGGGATCAATCACTGCAGCAAGGCGCTTTGCTAATTTTAAGAATCCGAAATGCTTAGCCAAGGAGCCCTTTTGAAGGACTTTGGAGATCGGTTTTTGTGCAGATCGCGGGTACATTTCAGATCCAGGATAAATCAGACATAGCAGTGTTAAGTTAGCAAATTGAAGAAGCGAATTCAATTCCTCACCTGATTGAGCTACAGAAGCGTCACGCTTTGTATGCAACTTGTAAAAGGACGGGCAAAAACTGTTTAGTGTTGTAAAATCAGTGAGTTTCAAAATTGGCAAGGTGTAACTGCCAATGGGAGGCGTTGTGCCTCCGTTTTTATTAAGAGAAAGAATTAATGGCCAGTTTTCTGACAAAAATTTTTGGTAGCCGCAACGACCGACTGATTAAACAGTATCGCCGTAAAGTTGCTGTGATTAATAAACTTGAGCCCGAAATCAAGGCATTGAGCGACGAACAGCTCAAAGCCAAGACGGCTGAATTCCGTCAGCGTTTAGCCGACGGCGCTTCCTTGGACTCTCTCCTGCCGGAAGCATTCGCCGTTGTGCGTGAGGCAAGTTTCCGTGTTCTCGGTATGCGCCACTTTGACGTGCAGTTAATCGGCGGTATGGTCTTAAACGACGGCAAGATCGCTGAAATGCGTACCGGTGAAGGTAAAACTTTGACTGCAACATTAGCGGTTTATCTCAACGCATTGCCCGGCAAAGGCGCGCACGTTGTGACGGTGAACGATTACTTGGCCAGCCGTGACGCGGCTTGGATGGGTAAGGTTTACAACTTCCTCGGAATGACTGTCGGAACGATTCTTTCCAACCAGCCGAACGATCAGAAACAGGCTGCTTACGCCGCTGATATTACTTACGGTACGAACAACGAATACGGCTTCGACTACCTCCGCGACAACATGGAGTATGAGACCGGCGCTCGCCGCCAGAGAGGTCTGTTCTTCGCGATCGTGGACGAAGTGGACTCCATTTTGATTGACGAGGCCAGAACTCCGCTGATTATTTCCGGTCCTGCCGAAGGCAGCACGGATATTTACGTTGCGATCGACAAGATTCCCGACATGCTGGTTCGCCAGAAACAGGAAAAGGGCGAAGGTGACTACTGGGTTGACGAAAAGCAGCACACAGTTCAGCTTTCCGAAGCCGGTCACGAGAAAGTCGAAAAGATCATGGTCGATATGGGGCTGCTGCCTGCCGGCCAGAGCTTGTACTCTCCGTCAAACATCATGCTGCTGCACTACTTGAATGCAGCACTTCGCGCGCATACGCTCTTTGTTAAAGACCAGCACTATGTCGTTCAGAACGGCGAAGTCATCATCGTTGATGAATTCACCGGCCGTTTGATGAAAGGACGCCGCTGGTCCGATGGTCTGCATCAGGCCGTTGAAGCCAAAGAAGGCGTTGAAATCCAGCAGGAAAACCAGACTTTCGCGTCTATTACCTTCCAGAACTACTTCCGCATGTATGAAAAGCTCTCCGGTATGACCGGTACGGCCGATACGGAAGCCTATGAATTCCAGGAAATTTACGGTCTTGAAACCGTTGTCATTCCGACCCATCGCATGATGATTCGTGATGACCAGCAGGATAAGGTCTATCGCACTGCGAAAGAAAAATACAAAGCCATCGTTGACGACGTCAAAGAGTGCTTCGGCCGCGGTCAGCCGGTGCTTGTCGGTACGACCTCGATCGAAAACTCCGAGCTTATCAGCGACATGCTGACTAAAGCAGGCATCCCGCACAACGTGCTGAATGCTAAGCAGCATGAAAGAGAAGCTCAGATCGTTATGGAAGCCGGCCGTCCCGGTATGGTTACCATTGCGACCAACATGGCCGGGCGCGGTACCGACATCGTTTTAGGCGGCGGCATCAGCAAGGCTCTTGAGCAGATCGACAACGACGAAACCCTTTCTGACGAACAGAAGAAAGCTCAGAAAGAAGAAATCAAAGCGAAGTGGCAGGTTGACCACGATCGTGTCGTTGAACTCGGCGGTTTGAGAATTATCGGTTCCGAGCGTCACGAATCCCGCCGTATCGACAACCAGCTGCGCGGACGTTCCGGCCGTCAGGGTGACCCGGGTTCTTCCCGCTTCTATCTGTCCATGGAAGATCCGCTGCTCAGAATCTTCGCCGGCGAAAAGATGCAGGCTTTGATGAACAAGCTGCGCCTGCCTGAAGGCGAAGCTATTGAAGCAGGTATTGTTTCCCGCTCCATTGAAACCGCTCAGCGCAAGGTCGAATCCCGCAACTTCGATATTCGTAAGCAGCTGCTTGAATACGATGACGTGGCAAACGATCAGAGAAAGGAAATCTACGCTCTGCGTAACGAAATTCTGGAAAACAAAGATGTGTCCGGCCCCGTGAAGGAACTTCGCGACGGATACTTCACCAGCCTGTTCCGCCACTATGTTCCGGCAGATACCGTCGAAGAGCAGTGGGATCTTGAAGGCTTAGAAAAAGAGCTGAAAGAACAGTGGAATCTGGATGTTCCCCTTAAGGCTACGCTGGAAAAATCCGAAAGCTCCGACGACCAGGAACTTCTGGATATGCTGCTTGCAGCAACCAACAAGGTTTATGACGAAAAAGTCGCTTTAGTCGGTCACGAAGCTTTTGCACAGTTTGAACGCAATGTTCTGCTTCAGTTCCTGGATCAACGCTGGAGAGAGCATCTCAGCCAGCTCGACATGCTCCGTCAGGGTATCTATCTCCGCGGCTACGCTCAGAAACAGCCGAAACAGGAATACAAGCGCGAAGCCTTTGAACTGTTTGCCAACTTGCTTGAGACTGTCGGTGCTGATGTCACCCGTGTTCTGATGAATGTTCAGATTCGTCAGCCGGAACCTGAAGAAGTCGCTGCTGCTCAGCAGGAAGCTCAGGCTCCCGCTCAGCAAGAAGCCCTTTCTCAGGAAGAAGATCCGTTCGCACATGTCGGACGCAATGATCCGTGTCCCTGCGGCAGCGGCAAGAAATTTAAAGACTGCCACGGCAAGCTTCGTTAATCTGAATTAACGGAAAGACGGCTCTCGGTGAAAACACCTTGGGCCGTTTTCTTTTGGCCGTTATTCGTGCTCTAAAATCGAAAAACTAAATCAAAAGATTTTTCTAACAAAGGAAAAGCAATATGGCAGTCAATCTCTTCCCGCCCGAACCGTCTGAGATTTATTCGGTTCCCGGAGTTGTCCTCGGCGTTGCGGCAGCTAATATCCGTAAACCCAACCGCAATGACGTTCTAGTGGTTGAGTTGGCATTAGGCTCCCGTGTCGCAGGCGTGTTTACTTCTAATCGCTTCGCGGCTGCGCCCGTTCAGGTTTGCAGGGCTCACTTAGCTGAAACGAATAACATCAGAGCATTAGTCGTCAACACCGGCATAGCAAACGCAGGCACTGGCGAACAAGGTCTCCAAGATGCTCAGGAAACCTGCAGAAAGGTCGCAGATATCTTCGACTGCTCTCCGATGCAGGTTCTTCCGTTCTCAACCGGTGTCATCATGGAACCGCTTCCCATGAACCGCTTGCTTAAAGGCGTGGAAGAAGCCGCTAAACATTTATCCAGAACAAACTGGATTGCGGCAGCCGAAGCGATGATGACGACGGACACGGTTCCTAAATGCGTTTCTCAGCGTGTCATGCTGGATGACGACGAAATCACGATTACCGGCATCAGTAAGGGATCCGGCATGATCGAGCCGCATATGGCTACGATGCTGGGTTTCATTGCAACAGACGTTGCCATCGGTCAGGACTTAATCGGTAAGGTCGTCAAGATGGTTGCGGATGCCTCTTACAACCGCATTACGGTTGACGGCGATACTTCCACGAACGACTCCTTTGTTTTAATTTCCACCGGCTGCAGCAATGCTCGTCCGATTGAAAGCATGGACGATCCGCGCTTTGATGATTTGCTGGACTCTCTGATTGAAGTCGGCCAAAAGCTTTCTCAAGCCATGGTTCGCGACGGAGAAGGTGCAACCAAGTTCATCACGATTACGGTGGAAGATGCAAAGAACGAGGCGGAAGCTCTGAAAGTTGCTTACGCCGTCGCTCATTCTCCGTTGGTTAAGACAGCCTTTTTTGCTTCCGACCCTAACCTCGGGCGTATCCTGGCCGCGGTCGGGAACTCCAAGATTCCGGATTTGGACGCAACGAAAGTTTCTCTTTGGTTGGACGATGTCTTAGTGGCTAAGAACGGTAGCCGTGCGCCTGAATACATGGAAGAGCAGGGCGTTGCCGTGATGAGTCAGGACGAAATCACGGTTCGTATCAGCCTTGGCCGTGGAGATGCCTGCGAAACCGTTTGGACCACAGACCTTTCTCACGATTACGTTTCGATCAACGCAGACTACAGAAGCTAAAAAAGAGATGGCAGACGCAAAACTCGAACAAAAACTGGAACGTCTTCTCGATCGACTGGAAATCCTTCTTCCAAAGATCGAGGATGAAGTGGATTGGAGTGCGGCGGCTTTTCGGTGGCGCCGCAAACAATACTTGGGCATGTCCTACGGCGTCCTCGAGCCGATTCATCGAGTCGCACTCGTAGATCCGGATTCGATTAAGAATGCGGATCAGCAGAAAGCCGCATTACTCAGAAACACGGAGCAGTTTGTTCGAGGTTTGCCCGCAAATAATGTTCTTTTAACCGGTGCGCGAGGCACCGGAAAATCCTCTCTTATCCGTGCGTGTTTGAAGCAGTTTGCAGATCAAGGACTGCGTCTCATTGAAGTGGACAAAGAAGATTTAAAGGATCTGATCGACATTGCTCAGCGCATCGCCGATCGACCCGAAAAATTTATTGTCTTCTGCGATGATTTGTCTTTTGAATTCGGAGAAGGCGGATACAAAGCACTGAAAGCGATTTTGGACGGCTCCGTGGCTTCGACCGGAGACAATCTGCTGGTGTACGCAACATCCAATCGTCGTCACTTAATGCCGGAGAAAATGCAGGACAACCTTGCCAGCAGCATGGACGAAGACGGCGAACTCCATCCGGCTGAGACGATCGAAGAAAAGATGTCGTTATCCGAGCGTTTCGGTCTTTGGTTGAGCTTCTACCCGTTCTCTCAAAAAGAATATTTAGCGGTCGCCGAAGGCTGGACAAAACATTTCGGCGGAGAAATCTCCGACAGATGGCAAACCGAAGCATTGCAGTTTGCACTGCAGCGCGGTTCTCGTTCCGGCCGTGTGGCTTACCAGTTTGCACGCGACTGGGCAGGAAGAATGCATTTGGAGACTGAGCATGACAACTAAACCGACCGAAGTGGTTGTTGCCGTGGCTTTTGATAAAGACGGACGTTTTCTGATGACTTCGCGTCCCGAAGGCAAAGTCTATGCGGGCTACTGGGAATTTCCGGGCGGCAAAGTCGAAGCCGGAGAAACTCTTGAGGAAGCGCTTGTCCGTGAAATGAAAGAAGAACTCGGCGTTCAGGTAACTGATTGCCGAGAGGTTTATTCAACGGTGTTCACGTATCCTCATGCCACCGTGCATTTGCATTTCCAGCATTGCCGTTTGAATCCTGAAGAGCTGAAATGTCTCGAAGGACAGACATATCGATTCTGTACCTTAGAGGACTTACCACATCCGATTTTGCCGGCGACGGAACCGGTACTAGCGCAGGTGACGGCGAGAAAGTAGTTCTACTTCTCTAGGTCAGCTTTATGTGCGGCGAGTTTGCCGGTGGCGAGTGCATCGGCAGAGATATCAAGATCGTCGTCGCCTTCCATCGGTTTATCTTTGATGGAATATTTCCCTTCTGCCCACGCGCCGAGATCGATTAAGCGGCAACGTTCGCAGCAGAAAGGACGATATGGGTTCTTGTCTGAGTATTCACATTCACGCCCGCAGGTCGGGCATTTAACTTTAATTGCCATTTTTACTACATATTGCATAAACCGAGGCGGAAAGGCATCACCTCGGGAATTTCCGCGATCGGACCGCTGCCGAAATTGGCGCCGGAGAAACGAACCGAAAGGAGATAACGGTTCGCGGAGATCTTCGGAATCATATTCAGTTTAGGATCCACAAACACTTGGAGCAGTGTAAACGTTTTGCCCTGAAGGTCTTTCTGGTAAGAGCCTTTGATCGCTTCCACGTCATTTAACTCAGCTGTGCCGCGCAGCAGATTCAAAATCAAATCGATGGCGTTGCTGTAGGGGAGCAGGGGCTTTATCCACTCATTGAGATAGTGCTTGCGTTCTTCAGCCGAAAGGTGAAGCCAATGGTGGTAAACAGGGACGTCGAATTCACAGGTTCCGGCAGGAATGCCTGAGCGCTGTCCGACTGTTTTAAGGAATTCGTTCTGGCTGGAGAGATGGGAGATTCTGACGCCCACGCAGCTTAATTCGGCTCTGCTGGCTTGGAGCTTGTCCAAGGTTTCTTTTAAAGACTCCTGGTCGACATTGTCGTTATTTGCGAGAGGTTCCAGGCAGGAGCGGAAGCGAGCGAGTTCGTGCAGGAGGTCATTTTTTTGATCTCCACGAGTCGTAACCTCTTGAATCTCAAAGTACTTAATGATGGCAGCCCGGTGATCATTTGAATTTTCCTGCTGAGCGAACCATGTCAGCTGTTTAAAAAGATCAGCCAGTCTCAAAAAAGTACGAAGTTTTTCGTTGGAGGGAAACTCATATCGTAATAAGGTTTCGGTCATTCCAATCTCTCGCAGTCCTAGAATAATTTTATATTTTCCCCTTAACGGTCGGTAATGGAAAGGATTACCGCCGAAGGCGTTCGGCTATCGAAAAATCTCTCAGAAATAACGCAAAAATACCAGGGGATTCTCTCTCACGATTGTACACAAACAGAAGGTTAAGACTAAGAAAATACGCTGTTGTATCTCTCACTGCGAGACAGCGGGTTCCATACAACTGACTGAGAGCCAACTCTAGTCTTGCTTACTCAAGGAAAGGTACATCAAATGAAGTTTTAATACAGAAGCTTTCAGCATCTCGCGAGTACCTATATTTTCAATGACGTCATCTGCAGCATCGAGTCTTTGCGCGGTTGTCGCCTGAGTTGAAATAATCTTCTTTACACCTTCGGGCGTTAGCTTGCTTCTTTGAATGACTCTTTCGATTCTCAGAGCTTCAGGCGCTTCAACAACCAGCAGTCGATTAATTGAAGAACGCCAGAAAGGACTTTCAATAAGAAGCGGGACGCTTAAGATTGTGTACGGGGACTGTGAAGCGTCTAGTTGGCGCTGACATTCCTTGCGGATTAGAGGATGCAAGATATTTTCCAGAACGGTTTTAGGAAATCCGAATACGGTGACAGAAGAGCTTGTAATGAACCTTCGATTCATGGAGCTGTCAGGAGAAGCTGCCTCAGGCCCGAACTGTTTAATGATTTCCGGCATTGCTCCGCCGTTTACGGCAGTTAATTGTCGAGAGACGACATCGGCGTCCACAACATCAATTCCTAATTCGCCAAACAAGTCTGAAACTGTTGTTTTGCCGGACCCAATTCCGCCTGTCAGACCGATTACTTTCATGATTGAGTGCGCCCATTATTAAATTGAAGGCGGCTTGTTTTTCTTTTTAAAAAGCCGCCGGAATTCTAATTTAACGTCTTATTTAGCCTGTAAGACCTGATCAATCCAGTCTTTCGTTAGCTGTTCGCGCAGCCGGCCTTTTTCAGATAAGGGGACGCTGAGCATACGGATGTTCTTTAGGTCCAGCACGGGATCGTCAACTTTGACGTCCGTACGTGTGGGAACATACCTAATCTTGTTTTTGATAAGAAATTCAGCAAGCTTAGGTGAAGTGGCCCAGTCTAAAAATTCTTTTGCCTCTTTAGGATGCTTGGCTCCCTTTAAAAGGGAGACAACTTCGATGCCGAAAGTAACGCCTTCCTTCGGATAAGAAATCGTGACCGGATAGCCTAACTGGAGGATGTCCAGCGCATCAGGCAAGTAAACCATGGCAGCGGCTGCCAGTCCGTCACCGACACGCAAGGCAGGCCATGCTCCGCTCTTGGTGTACATCTGAACGTTCTTGTGAAGTTTTTTCTGGAAATCGATACTATCTTGACGTCCGAATACTCTTTCTAAAGAAAAGAGGCGTTCCGTCGCAGTGCCGGAGGTTCGGGCATCAGCCAGAATAAGACCTTCCTTGTATTCAGGCTTCAGAAAATCCTGCCAGGAAGTTGGAGCCTTCAGGTTGTTCTTTTTAAGAAAGTTGTTATTCGTGATGAAGGCAAGCGGCATGATGCCGATACCGGTCCAATAATTTTGAGGGTCCTTAAATTCAGCCGGAATGAAATCAGAGCCTTTAGGTTTATAAGGCGCCGTCAGTCCTTCGTTCTTGGCGACTTCGAGGTAGTCTGCCGGTCCTCCTAGAAGAACATCGACTTGAGGATTGCTTTTTTCTGCCTGGAGTCGAGACAGAACTTCACCGGAAGAAAGTCTTAAGAAGTTGACTTTGATCCCCGTGTCTTTAGTGAACTGCTCCAGCACCTGAGAAGCATATTTCTCAGGCATGGAAGCGTAAACATTCAGTTCTGCAGCAAGAACATTAAAAGAAAGGCCAAGAGCGGCTAAGGACGCAGCAAATTTAGTGACGAGTTTCATCAGCTTAGAATCCAGAGATATTTTGACTATTCTACCATTAGATGTTTACCACTCCGATTTATAACGAAGGAAATTTTTCGGTTCTCGTGAAATGTTTAAAACTGCCCGTTTCGAGCGCATAATCCTTAAAAAGATCAAGAGAAGGAGGGGCTCTCGTGCCGTGGGTAGTAACGCTTACGATCTTAGTCGCCAGCGCATTCTTGATGGATATGTCGTTCACGATGATTACGCCGTTTTTGCCGGTGTATCTATCCTCTGAACTCGGAGCTAAGGCTTCTGAAGTCGACATGTGGTCAGGTGCAGTTTTTGCGGTGACTTTCTTTGTGAGCGGACTGCTTGGCCCCGTCTGGGGCGTCCTCGCGGACCGTAAAAGCCGCAAACTCATGGCGTTAAGAGCTTCGATCGGTCTGACGATCAGCTATGCACTGTGCGGCATTGTTCAGACCCCGATGTAGCTGTTTGCTGCGCGGTTTTTCCAAGGTTTGTGCGCCGGTCTTTATCCCGCCTTGTTAGCTCTATTAGCTGCCTCAATTCCTGCCCGTAAAACAGGTCTGTCTATGGGGTTGATGCAGGGCGGTATGACAGTCGGAGCGGTCGTGGGACCATTTGTGGGCGGTGTGCTGGCAGATTATTTCGGAATGCGTGAATCTTTCTTCGTAGCGTCCGTCGCTCTGGGTCTTATTTCTTTACTCATTGGTTTTTGCATTAAAGAAAAGCCAAGGACGATTAAAGTTACTTCAAGGAATTGGTTCGACTGGAGTGTTATTCGTCAGCCTGCGATCTTTAAGATGCTGATGGCGTGCGCAGTGATCCACGCGTCTTTGTTCTCAGCTCAGCCAATTCTGCCGCTCTACATTGCTCAGCTTCAGGGAAGCATGGACAACATCATGATGCTTTCGGGGACGATATTTTCCGTTTGCGCGATTTCGATCATGATCGCATCTCCGATTCTCGGAGCAGCGGGGCAGAAGTTCGGATTTTTGAAAGTGCTTTCCTGCTCTCTGTTCTTTGCAGGCCTTTTAATCTCTGCCCAGGTCTTAGGTCGCACTCCGTTTGAATTCGGTGTTTGGCGATTCATCGCCGGATTTGCTATCGCCGGCCTAATTCCTTTAGTGAATTCGATCATCTCGACAGAATGTCCGCCGGATAAGAAGGGCGAAGTGTTCGGATTTAATTTTCTAACAGGACACGCCGGTATGGCGTTAGGGCCGTTTGCGGCCGGAGCACTTTCGGGCTGGTTTGGATATCAGGCAGTGATTGTGGCATCGGGCCTGATCCTCTTTCCTCTGATTATTTATTTGAATTACGGGAAAAAATAAAACCCGGATGTTCGTCTGAACACCCGGGTGGAATTCTGGTCGGAGTGAGAGGATTCGAACCTCCGACCCCTGCGTCCCGAACGCAGTGCTCTACCAGGCTGAGCTACACTCCGATTCTTGCGTTTCGAGTGACCTATCGATCTCTCTCAACTGTCAAGGAAAGCAATTCTATCAGAGAATTTTTAAATGCGCTAGTCGGTAAGCAATTTAATGCATCAATTCCTCGAGAAACTTCTTTTTTGCCAGCTTCAATGCACGCATCAATGGCTCCGGAAGCCAGAATGACGCGGGTTACGCTTTCTAAGTCCGGATCATTGCTGCTGACTGCAGTACGAATAATCTTTGCATCTTCTTCGGAACAATGTCTCAAAGCGTAGATAAGTGGCATCGTCATTTTTCCTTCGCGAAGGTCGGTGCCTAAATTTTTACCGATATTGACCTTAGTGCCTGTGTAGTCAAGCACGTCATCAATAATTTGGAAGGCGCGGCCGAGACAAAGAGCGTATTCAGCCATTTTGTCTTCTACTTCCTTAGAGGCGCCGGCAACGACGGAGGCCATGCGGGCTGCTGCCTCAAAAAGAACACCGGTCTTTCTTTCAATGACGTCAAAATAGCGAGCTTCGTCTAATGTGGTGTCATGAATGTTGAGCAACTGGATGACCTCACCTTCGGAAACGCGGTTTACGGCGCCGGCTACGATTTCGCAAATACGTAAGTTTTGAGTGCGGACCATTAATTGGAAGGCGCGTGAATACATAAAGTCGCCGGTTAAGATCGCAGGCGCATTTCCCCATTTAAATCCGGCAGTCGGCTTTCCGCGCCTTAAGTCGCTTTCGTCAACAACGTCGTCATGTAGCAGACTGGCTGTGTGCACATACTCAATCATCGTTGCAAGGAAGATATGCTCTTTTCCCTGGTAGCCCAGAGCGCGTGCAATGAGCATTAAGACGATCGGACGCATTCGTTTGCCGCCGGCTGTAACGATGTAGTCGCTTATCTTTTTAATCAGCGGGATGTCACTCTGAAGATCATCAATAACTTCCCGATCAACGGCGAGTAAATCTTCCGAAATCGGGGCGATGATTCTCTGAACGGCGGCTGCTACTTGACTCATTGAAAAATTCCTATGGGCGCTAAATAAAACAAAGTCAAATATTAACTATTTTTCTTTGACTGCTGACACTAAAAGACACAAAAACGAGATTTTTCTGAGAATTCAACCCGACAATCCGTTTGGCGTTGAGAAAAACAAAAAAACATCTTTAACCGTTTGACTATACGAAATTTTTCGAGCATAATCTCGCACTCTGCGCGTTAAGTTATTTGAGCAAACAAAAAGGCTTCAGCAGAACGCAGACTGCATTGAAGTGTTAAAGGTATATACATGTACGCAATTATTAAAACCGGCGGCAAACAGTACACTGTTGCTGTTGGCGACAAGGTTAAGGTCGAAACCCTTCCGGGTGACGTTGGCTCCCAGATCAAACTCGTGGAAGTCCTCGCTGTTAAAAACGACGAAGGCCTTAAGCTTGGTAATCCGACGATTCCCGGCGCTTTTGTTACTGCCACAGTCCTGTCTGAAGGACGTCATGAAAAAGTTCGTATTTTCAAGTTCCGTCGTCGTAAACACTCCATGAAGAGTGCTGGTCACCGTCAGAACTACACCGAACTCAAGATTGATGAGATTTCGGCCTAATTGGATTTTTAAGTAAGAGGTATTTGAAATGGCACATAAGAAAGGCGGCGGATCTACACGTAACGGCCGCGATTCCAACGCACAACGTCTTGGCGTTAAAGTTTTCGGCTCTGAAATGATTCAGCCGGGCGCTATCATTGTTCGTCAGCGCGGTACCACATTCCATGCCGGTGAAAACGTCGGTATGGGCCGTGACCACACTTTGTTTGCTAAAGTTGCCGGTAAGGTCGAGTTCGTTGTTCACGGACGTCTGAACCGTCACTACGTTAACGTTGTTCCGGTTGCTTAATTAGACCGCGAATCAAACAAAGAAGCGCCCCATTCCTAGCAGGGAACGGGGCGCTGATTTTTTTCTACGGCTATCATCAACTCCATACCTAATAAGTCCTCACGGACAGGAAATAAAAAATGAAATTTGTAGATGAAGCGAAAATTGAAGTTTTTGCGGGTAAGGGCGGAAACGGCGTTGCCTCGTTCCGACGCGAAAAGTTTATTCCTAAAGGCGGTCCCGACGGCGGAGACGGCGGCCGCGGCGGCTCTATTTATGCCGTTGCCGACAGAAACCTGAATACTCTGATCGATTATCGCTACACACGTAAGTTCCAAGCCAAGAACGGCGAAAACGGCCGCGGCAGTGACTGCTACGGCAGAGGTGCTCCCGATATTGAGCTTCGTGTTCCGGTCGGAACCGTGATTACCGACTTGGATACCGGTGAGACAATTGCCGACTTGGATAAGAACGGTGAAAAAGCCCTTCTTGCCAAAGGCGGTAAAGGCGGTCTGGGCAACCTGCATTTCAAGACCTCTACCAACCGTGCTCCTCGTCAATGCACTCCCGGAGAACCGGGCCAAGAAAGAACACTCAAGCTTGAACTGAGAGTATTGGCGGACGTCGGTTTGTTAGGTCTTCCGAATGCAGGCAAGTCCACACTGATTTCCGCGGTTTCTAACGCCAAACCTAGAATCGCCGATTATCCCTTTACAACGTTGCATCCGCATCTTGGCGTTGTTCGTGCAGGTCCGGAATCCAGTTTTGTGATTGCAGATATTCCGGGACTGATTGAGGGTGCATCCGAGGGCGCCGGTTTAGGACACCAGTTCTTGCGTCATCTTTCCAGAACCAGCTTGCTGCTGCACGTCATTGATGTAGCACCTCTCGATACCGAAGAAGATCCTATCGCAGCTGCTCGCGCCATCGTTGAAGAACTGAGAAAGTTTGATCCGGCATTGGCAGACAAACCCCGTTGGGTTGTTCTTAACAAGATGGACCTGGTTCCTGAAGAAGAAAGAGCCAATGTCGTGGATAAGTACCGTGAAGCATTCGGTACGGATGTTCCGATGTTTGCGATTTCTGCTGTGACCCGTGAAGGCACTGAAGCTTTGGTTAAAGCAATTGCTGAAGATATTCACGAACAGCGCAGACAGCTCATCAAAGAAAGCGAACCGGATGTCCGCTTTGATGAAGACGAAGAAGTCTTCCCGCCCGAAGGCGGAGAGCCTGAAGAAGGTGAGCAAAAGTAAGCTGCCGGTGAATTTGGTCAAACCGCTGAGAAAACAAAATCCCGGCGGTTTTTCTTTTTTGATTTTGTACTTTAAGTGGAAGCATTTTTGTTTAAAGCGATTTTGGATATACTGAACAGCTCTAATCACGACGACGCCGTTAATACAACAAAAAGCAAGTGAAGTTTATGATCCGCTTAGAAAGAGTGCTGTCGTCAATAAGATCGGATGAAACGAGATGGAAGAAAACCTCAAGATTTGGAACGATGCAAAAAGAATTGTCGTAAAAGTCGGCTCTTCTTTAGTGACAAATGAAGGTCACGGGGTAGATACGGAAGCGATTGCCCGTTGGACGGCTCAGATCGCTAAGCTGCAGGAAATGGGAAAACAGGTCGTTTGGGTTAGCTCCGGTGCGGTTGCAGAAGGAATGGCTCGTCTCGGGTGGACCAAACGTCCGAAAAAAATGCACGAACTCCAGGCAGCCGCAGCTGTCGGACAAATGGGTATTGTCGAAGCCTACGAAAAAAGCTTCGAGCGCTACGACATCCGCACAGCTCAAATCTTGTTGACGCATGCTGACCTCGCAGACCGTGAGCGTTACTTAAATGCACGCCAGACGCTAACCACACTCTTGGATCTCAAAGTTGTTCCGATCATTAACGAGAACGACACGGTCGTAACTAACGAAATCAAAGTCGGTGACAACGATACCTTGGGCGCACTGGTAACCAACTTGATTGATGCCGACGTCTTAGTGATCTTGACCGATCAGATCGGCCTCTTCACCGCTGATCCGCGCTCCAACCCTGAAGCCAAATTAGTGGAAGTCGGCGAAGCCGGAGATCCGATCTATGAAGCAATGGCCGGAGGCGCCGGTTCTTCCATTGGTAAGGGAGGTATGCAGACAAAAGTGCTTGCCGCTAAACGCGCAGCTCGCAGCGGAGCCTCAACTGTTATTGCCAGCGGACGCATTCCTGATGTTTTAGTCCGTTTAGCTCAGGGAGAATCCATCGGAACGCTTCTGAAGACAGATCGCAAACCGATGTCTGCCCGCAGCCAGTGGATGGCTGACCATTTGCAGCTGAAGGGAAAGCTCGTTATTGATGAGGGTGCCGTCGAGGCTGTCCGCAAAGGCAAGAGCCTGCTGCCGGTCGGTGTTAAAGCTGTGATCGGAGACTTCCTTCGCGGCGAAATCATTCAAGTCGTGGATCAAAACGACAAGGAAATCTGCCGCGGCATGATTAACTATGGCTCCGATGAGTCCCGCCGAATCATGGGACTGCACAGCGATGAAGTTGTGGAAGAGCTAGGCTACTTAGAACAGAGAGAGCTGATTCATCAGGACAACATGGTCGTGATGAACAAGTGATCTCGTAAAGACGATTATTTGTAAAGGCGGAAGTGTCCCGGCCCCTCCGCTTTTTCCCATCCTGCAGGCGGAACAAGGTGTTTTTTATCTGTGAAGAGAGCAGGAGCTAATTCCTTCAGAGCTTCTTTATAAACACCGCGCTTGAAGTCAATCACTTGGCTCAGCGGAACCCAATAGTCATTCCATTTCCAGGCTTCAAATTCCGGATGGTTGGTGGCTTTCAAGTTGATGTCTTTGTTTTTACCGAGAAACTCTAAGAGGAACCAAATCTGCTTTTGGCCTTTGTAGATGCCGCGCAGATCGCGGCGAATCCAGCGGTCGGGAACGTCATAGCGCAGCCAGTCTTTGGTGCGGCTGATGATACGGACCTGGTTTTCAAAGAGACCAAGCTCCTCCCAAAGCTCTCTGAACATGGCTTCGCGAGGCGATTCCCCGCGGTTGATACCGCCCTGCGGAAATTGCCAGGAATGCTGACCCAAACGTTTCCCCCAAAAAACTTGTTTGAGAGGATTGGTCAAAATAATCCCGACGTTTGGTCGGTATCCATGTTGATCAAGCATAAAAACTTTAAAATAACTTATTTGTGTCTGCCCATTATATAGAGGCAGGAAAAGAAGTCATAAGATCCGAACCTAATCGTAGACTGCCGGCCTGCCGGCTCGTTTTTGAGAATTCGTAATGAGAGCAAAACAATTTTTTATTTCAACACAGAAAGAAGCTCCTGCAGATGCAGAAATCGTTAGCCAGAAGCTGATGCTTCGCGCAGGCATGATCCGTAAGCTTGCAGCCGGCGTCTATAACTACATGCCGATGGGCCTTCGCTCTTTGAAGAAGATTGAACGTATTGTCAGAGAAGAAATGGACCGTGCCGGCGCCATCGAACTTCTGATGCCGATCGTCCAGCCTGCTGAGCTTTGGCAGGAAACCGGCCGCTGGCAGAAGTACGGCTCTGAACTGCTTCGCTTTAAAGATAGACACGACAGAGACTTTGTTCTTCAGCCTACCAGCGAAGAAGTCGTGACCGACATCGCTCGTCAGGAAATCAAGTCCTGGCGTCAGCTCCCGGTGAACTTCTACCAGATTCAGACAAAGTTCCGTGACGAACGTCGTCCTCGTTTCGGCGTGATGCGCGGCCGCGACTTTGTCATGAAAGACGCTTACTCTTTTGACCGTACGGCTGAAGACGCCGGCAAGAGCTACGACAAGATGTTCGAAGCTTACTGCCGCATCTTTGATCGCTTGGGTTTGGTTTATCGAGCAGTGCGCGCTGACTCCGGCTCCATCGGCGGCTCTCGCTCTCAGGAATTCCAGGTGATCGCTGATACCGGCGAAGATTTGATCGTTTTCTGCCCGGACAGCGAATACGCTGCCAATATCGAATTGGCCGAAGCTCCCTGCCTGATCGAAAAACGCGCAGAAGCCACAGAGACCATGGAAAAGGTTCCGACTCCGGGCCGCGACAAGTGCGAGCTTGTTGTTGAACTTCTGAATAAGCCGCTGACAGCCAGCGTTAAATCTATTGTTTTGGCAGTTGATCACCAGGACGAAAAAGGCAATCCGCTGCCTGCAAAAATCGTTCTTCTGCTTCTCAGAGGCGATCACACTCTTAATGAAGTTAAAGCCGAAAAGCTGGAAGCGCTTAAGGGCGGATTCCGCTTTGCAACCGACAAGGAAATTGAAGATACCTTCGGATCTAAACCGGGTTATCTCGGCCCTGTCGGTATTCCTAAGGATGTCACCATCGTTGCCGATACAACCGTTGCCAACATGAGCGACTTCATTGTCGGCGCCAACGAAGAGGGCTATCACATCCGCGGCGTGAACTGGGGCCGTGACCTGAGAGAACCGGATGTTGTTGCTGATATCCGTAACGTCGTTGAAGGCGATGTTTCTCCAGACGGCAAAGGCACGCTCAAGATGCAGCGCGGCATCGAAGTCGGCCACGTATTCTTCCTCGGCGACAAGTATTCTGCTCCGATGAATGCGACTTACCTGGACGAAAACGGCAAGCCCCAGCTGCTTCAGATGGGTTGCTACGGTATCGGTATTTCTCGTCTGCTGGGCGCAGCTATCGAGCAAGGCCACGACGATAAAGGCATTATCTGGCCGGACAGCATTGCTCCGTTCACCGTAGTGATCTGCCCCGTCGGATATGACAAGAGCGAAGAAGTTCAGAAGGCTTCTAACGAGCTTTACGGTCGTCTGCGCGAAGCCGGCATTGACGTCATCCTCGATGACAGAGGTCTGCGTCCCGGGGTCATGTTCGCTGACTGGGAACTGATCGGTGTTCCGCATCGCGTTACGATCGGTGACCGCGGCCTGAAGAACGGTGAAGTTGAATACGCTCACCGCGGAGATCTCCAGAACGAAAACGTTCCTGTCACCGAAATCGCTGACAAACTGATCGCCAAGATCAAAGTCCGCTAAGAGAAGAAGCGTTTCCTTTTAGGGCGTCGGAAAACCTGCTGTAGGGATTTTCTGGCGCCCTTTTAATTTCTTTAGGTGTCCTTCCGAGGCTGGCTCAGAAGCCGTCTGCTTCTGCGGCTATGTATTTATCCTCTGCTTCAGAATTTTTTGTGCGGCTGGGTTGCTGACGATTTCTGCTAACTCTGCCAGTCTTCTTTGACCTATTCGTCTATCGGCGGCTCGAAGAATGTCTGTGAGTCCCCAATGATCTCTTAGTCATTAATTCCGACAAAGGCGTATCAATGTATTCTCGAAGCATGTTCGAAATCTCAGAGGTTTCGCTGCTATACGGATAGATAGATAAAGCTTCGTAAGCGATACGAGAGTTTTCGTCTGGGCCTTCGGAATGGATAAAGTGCTTCGGATAATCGAAGATGGTTTCTTTGTCTAACGTGATCCAATACCTTGGTAAGTCAGTACTTCCATATTGGCTTCCCATTCGGTAGGCTACACAATGGATCTGAAAGTCTAATTTTGGATCGACAAGCAAATACACTTCTTTCTGTAATTTGCTCCAAGGCCTAATCTTTCTTCTTTGCATCATAGTAGTAGCGAGAAAATTGTCAGCAGGGTTGGGTTATTTCTTCCGACCTCGGTTCACAAGTTATTCTGTCTTTGCGAAAGGCGAAATGTTCGCTCTCTAACAGATATAAATATAGTAGTCTTGAGCGAAAAATTTTGACGCATTAAATCAATAAATTCGATTATCAAACTATCGAATTTATAGAAAATCATTTTGAGATATTCTGCCTATGGACTGTTTTTACTAGGCTTTTACCAGCTAGGCCCGTAAAGCACCGTTATTAAGACGGTGAAATAAGGGCCCAGTCCGAAGGACTGGCTATGCTAAACTGGCTCTATCTTTTCAGATCTAGGGGCGGGCTGTCCCGAAGTGAAGTCTGTGGAGAGATGTGAGACCTGAAGGAGTATACGGTTGTGTCCAAGCACGTGAAACTCCTTTTGGAGAACGTGCAAAAACCAAGCTGTACTCCTTTGGGCAATCCCGCTGAAGCAGAAACCCGCCGAGGCAACTTCGACATTAAGCTACGGCTGTCGGAGAAGCGGTAGGAATCCTCTTCATTTATGGAGGGGAGGAAGTCAACTAGCGAACTCTGTCCAACTCTGAGATCTATGCAACGCAGCTAAATACACGCTTTTACAAACGGTACACTCTGCCCTCCCCGGAAGGAAGATTAACGAGCAAAGAAATTTCTCCTCCTAAGGCCTCGACATATTTTTTTAATGTTCGTAACTTAGTGTCGAGTCCCCTGGATTCGATTCTTTGGACGGAGGGCTGACTGATATGCAGCGCATCGGCTAATTCTGCCTGAGAAACCTCTAATTCTTTACGCAGATTAAACAGAGAGTACTCTGTGATGTACTGATCCCTCTGTTCTTTAATTTTTCTTTGAACTTCAGGGGATTCTTTGCTGATGAGTTCTTTTAAAGTGCTCATGTTAAACCTCGTTTTCTGTCAGATACTCTTCGTATTCCTTTTCGGCCAAAGGAATCATTTGTTTATAAAATTGTTTGTCGCCTGATTTATCTCCCGCACAAAGTACGATGGCTTTTCTCTCCGGATCGAAGCAGAAGAAAGCACGGACTGGATGACGTTTGCATTGCACCCTGAGCTCCTTTAGGTTACTAAGTTTGGAATTCTGCAAGGTATCGACAAACGGCCGTCCCAAGTTAGGGCCATAATCCTCTAGCAAAGAAAGCCCGGCTAAAACTTTGACCCTTATTTCTTCGTCCTGCTCTGATAACCAAAGATCAAACAGAGGGCGGGTTATGACAGACCACACGATAAAATCTCACTAAGAATGGTTGGATTAATTATAGCCTATAAGGTATATTTTTCTAGCGTTGAGCGCAGATCAGGCATGAACTGAGAGACATACCTTAGTTCCAAAACGGATCGTGCCGGAGTTGCAAGTTCTTGGGATTAAACACACTCTGAGTGCACTGACCTCGTACGCGTTATTCTCGATAAACGGGAGCTTCCGCCAGCCGACTAGCACTGGTAGGATGGTTAAGCAGAAATCAGCGTGAGAGCAAATTTGGTTTTGATTGAGTGCGCTATCTTGACGATTTTGAAAAAATAATACCTATTCAAAAATCCTACCAGACTTGTTGAGTTTCTGACGAACTTTGCTCAAAAAGAAAACGAGGCGCCCTTTTGAAAATTAAGGGGCGCTAAAATAGCCGGAGGATTAAAAGGGTAAATTTACTTATAATACATTGTATATATACAAACAAAAACAAATAAACCCATCCTTATCAGAAAGATTGATGATAAGATTTTGACCTTCAACAGCCCGAATTCTCCGCGCGATATCCGATAACCGCGACACTGTTGAAGACGGTTTCGGCGATTTAATTTGCCGCTTCCGTGGGGCCAGTTTCTTTCTTGACTGATTGTTAACCTAGGTCAAGTCTGGAGGACCTTTCGAGAGCCTTACCACCTCTCAATGATTGGTTCGCAGCGAACTGGGCTTTCGCCATAGCATCTTGTGAGGGAATGATGCTTCAGACCCCTACCCCGAGACTGCCGGGATGGGAATGGCGACCAGTGCGGTACCGCACTAGAGTTAGTGTGTTCGAGCACCTAACTAGGTGGCAAGTAATTCATGCAGGAGTCTCTCGAAAGACGAACCAAGACCACAAGTGCATGAGACCTACCCGAAGCAAGTCAAGGTCAATAAAAATAGAAATATTTTTCGGAAGGATCGGAAGAAACCGGTCCTTTTGTTTTTTCCGTTTCTGACAAGTCCGACGGCGGCAGCAAATGCCCGGCTGCGGAATATTAAAAAGAACAGAAGTTGCCAGTCTCGTTGCTAATGGGGAAAGAAAGCCCTCTATCTTAGGTCAGGAGAGGGTCAAGAGATGGTGCGAGGAGAGTTAGGAAAACAAAATCGGAGACGCTGTTCTATTACCGTCCTCGAAGGACTCCGTGGTGAATTTACACGGGACACAGTACTTGCTCCGACTTGCTGAGGAAAGTCTACCAAAAGGGGAAAGTCAGGGCAAACTTTGGATGCTTTATACGGGAGTTCGGTGCCGGTTCTGGCTTATGGTAAAACAAAAATTCCTTGTTGACGACGAGCCCTCGGCATCGGCGATCATTAAAGAAGAACAGATTTTCTCCTACGTTGTTAACGCGGAAAGAGGGTCTTCGATTTGAAGTCTGGAAAGATTTGAGAGATACAGCGAAGAAAGTCAGAAAAACAAAATCGGAGACGCTGCGCTATTACCGTCCTCGAAGGACTCCGTGAAAGGTTTACACGGGTCACAGTACTTGCTCCGATTTGTTGCGAAAAGTCTACCAAAAGGGAAATCTCAGGGCAAACTTTGGGTGCTTGGTACGGGAGTTTTGTGCTGCTTCCCGCTTATGACAAAACAAAAGGACCCAGTGTCTTACCAAGGGGCTTCGGGTCTAATTCCCACCTGCCGCGGTCCGCAAACGCTACAAAGGCGTCGGCCAATGACAAAACACTGAATCCTTCAGTTAGGTCAATTATAAAGCGAGCTCAGAAAGAAGAAGTTCTCTGATTTTCTCCGCATCTTGAAGCGCGAGCCTTAGAAGGCCGGACCATGTGTCGGGAGCGTCAAGATCAACATCTCCGACTCGCTTGGAAACCGTCAAGTTCTTGTCTCGCGTTACTTCCAGATCGCTGTCACCGAGCGCCTGCTTCCACTTATCGATATTCTTCGAGATCCTTTCAATGGCTTCTCGATCCTTCACATAAGCGCACACCCAAAGCTCTTTCTTCTGGGAAGAGACGGAAAAGTAGACGTGGCCCTTGCTGCTTCCGATACGAAGATCAAAGTGCTGGCGGGACGACGGTCTTCCCCAGGTAAAGAGTCGACGATATTCATCGCCGGATGAAAGAACGTCACAGAAAGCCGACCAAAAGTTCTTACGGAAGAATCCTGCAGCAGATTCCAATCGCTCTTCTTTTTGCTCTTTGCCCCATTGGTTGGGTTTTTCAATGATGTTGAACTTCGGTGCGATCTTAGAGTCGCCGATCCGCCAAAGTTCGATTTCAATTAAGAAGAGATCAACGGACTGATCCAGATGAGAGTTCAGCCATTCGATGGCCTTCGCGTGTTCCTCACGAGCACGCTTCACAATCCATATGATGCATCCGGCTTCTTTTCCGGCTGCGTACGTAATGATTTGGCCAAGATGCTTGTGGTTGGACTCTTCAAGCTGATTCTCGATGATGACCGTCTTTCCGTATTCCAGCTCTTTAGCAAAAATATCTGCCCGGAAATCTCCGACCCTCTCTTCCGTACCGATTCGCTCCAGATCCATCCCCACAGCCTCCCCGAGAAGATTGAGGTTCTCTTCTTGGGAGAGCCATTTCGTGAAATCGGCGGTTTCGTTCTTCCAAATGGTTCGGAGATTGTCGATTTTTTCGAGTTTTCCGAGGAGGCCTGAGTAGGACTGGGACATTTTTCGGTTCTGAGAGAGTTCGGAGAATGGTTCCGAGGTTATTTCAGTTTTTGGATTTCGAGCATTAGCTTTTCGAATTTCTCAACAATGCGCCTTTGTTCTCCGAGTGGAGGTAACGGAACGAGATAAGACTTTAACTTACTAGAGTCTATTGTGGGAAGAGCAGTGCCCTTTGAAATTTCTCTAAAGTCTATAGAGGAGAGAAGTAGGAAAGCATAGCTCTCATCTAAGTAATTCTTGTTGGGATAAAACCCGCCTGTGTTTAAATCAACAATGGAGTCACGAACTAAAAACCTTCTCTTATTCGTGAAAACGGCCCCGCCATTTTTGGGAAAGATAATGGATCCTGCTTTGAAAATTTTTTTAGGGGTCGTTTTTAAGTAGTGCTCGGTATGGCGCATGTATTTTTGGTTTTCAGAGGAGTTCATATCCGAAATTTTGAAATATGGAATGTTTCCTGAACTGGTCAACTCGTCTGCTTTTGGCGTTTTCCCCGAAAATAAAGTTCCAAGACTCTCTAATCGTACCCACTTCCATTTTTCCGGAATCTCAAAAGGAACCTCCTCTGGAGCATCTCCAATTTGCTCAACCTCAAGCTCTTCATCGAGCTGTGGAACAAGTTTTCCGCTTATAGAGGATTGGAGCAGTTGTTTTTCAAGAGAGGCACCCAGCTGGGAAACCTCATCTATTGATTTTTGAATGGTATCGATTTTGGCAAAAAGACTTTCTAGTTTTTCAACTATGCGTTTTTGCTCGTCAAGGGGAGGTAGCGCCACAAGGGCATTTTTGGCAGTAGCAGTTCCGACCCTAGGCATTTTTACGCCATAGGACTGAGAGACAGCGTACTGAACGAAGTACTGTGACTTGAGAAAAAAACTCAAGTACGAACCCGATAAGGTATTTTCTTTTGGTTTTAGCGGAATTATTTCTGTAGTACAGACTCCGTCTTCATCCGCAACTAGCACTTTGTTTAGGTAGGGACGAAGTCGGCTATACAAAACGTCGCCTTTATTGAATAAATATTTTGCACCCTGATTCTTAATAATCTTGTTTTTTTGCAGCAGACGACCTGTATCTTTTTCAATATCTTCCAAGTTAAGCAACCAAGTATCTCTGTCAAAACTACAGGCTTCGATGCGCTCACATTTTCCATAAGGAGCGATATCGTCTAATCTCACCCACTTCCATTTTTTAGGGATCTCAAAAGGATTTTCTTTTGGGGCTTTGCCAATTTGTTCTACTTCGTTCTCTCCATCGATTTGTGGAACTAGCTTCCCTCGTATCGCTAGATCTAATAGCCGGCTTTTAAGAGCGTTTAAAGCTTGCATTCGACAAGCTCCTTTTGTAGTTCCGTCACTGCGTCGGAGATATTTTGCTTTTTCTCGGTAAGCAGCTTAAGAAGCTCAGGAATTTTCATTTCTTCAAGAGCATCGCTATCATTTTTTATCCATGAGAGATCTAGGTTCGTTCCCTCTCTCTCCAGAATCTCTTCAATAGAAAACTTTCTCCACCTTCCGTTTGGATTCGTGTCCTTGTTGTATGTCTCTTCTCTCTTGTTTCGATCTTCAGAACTAAAGCAAGAAACAAAATCATCTAAGTCCTCACGTTTCAGAGGATTAGTGGCAAGAGTGTGTTTGATCCCAGAGCGGTAGTCATAAACCCAAAGCTCTTTTGTTTTTCCCTTTTTCTCGAAAAACAAGACATTCGTCTGAACACCATTTGCATAAAAGATACCGGTTGGGAGGCGAAGGATCGTATGGAGGTTGAAGTCCGTGAGAAGTTTTTTTCTTACCTCTTCTCCGCTCGATTCAAACAGCACATTATCCGGAAGAACAACACCGGCTCGACCTCCGGATTTGAGCAGCGACATGATGTGCTGCAAGAAGTTGATCTGATTATTCTTCGTCTCTTTGATAAAGTCGCTGCGATGAATCTCAACTGATCCGGCAGCCCTGGCTCCGAACGGAGGATTGGCAAGAACAATGTCGTACTTTTTATCCGGCTCTTTGATAAGCGAGTCCTGACAAACGATGGGGGAGGAATTCAGACCGACTCCATGAAGATAAAGATTCATGGAACCAAGTGTCACGACGAGCGGTGTGATGTCATAGCCTTTCAAAGAGCTGTTTCTCAACTTGATATTGAGATCCGTATCCATACTCTGGCCTTTCATGTAGTTGAAAGCCGAAAGTAGGAAGCCTGCCGTACCGCAGGCAGGGTCAATAACCGTCTCACCAATTTTCGGAGAGATCACATCCACAATGGCATCGATGAGAGGTCTCGGTGTGAAGTACTGTCCGGCCCCGCTCTTTTTATCTTGTCCGTTCTTCTGAAGAATGGCTTCATAAAGGGCGCCTTTCACGTCGCCTTTCAGAATGAGCCACTGCTCTTGGTCAATGAAGGAAATCAGTTTGCTGAGGTAAACAGGACTTTCGATTTTGTTTTGGGCTTTGGTAAAAATTGTTCCAATCAGGCCTTCCTGTTTGGATAAGGTTCGGAGAATTCTTTCGTAGAGGGAAAGCTGATCTTCACCAGTTTCTTTCCTAAGATTTTCCCAGCGCAGTCCTTCCGGGATCTTAGATTCCTCATCCATGAGATCGACATTTTCCTGGTCCATTTTTAAGAACAGGAGGTATGTGAGCTGCGTAATGTAATCGGTAAAGCCAATGCCGGCACCTGCCATGACATCAGCAAGCTTCCACACCTTTTTTACAAGGGATGTTTCTGTAACTTCCATTTCTAAGCGGTCTTAAGAATAAATTCGTTAAGAGAAAAAATTTGTTCGTTGGCAGCTTTAGCATTTCCCAATTCTCGGACAAGGTCCGTAGCGAGATCTGGAATTGCCTCTTTGAGCGTCTTAAAGCTGCATCCTCCGTTCTGGGCGATATAAAGAGCGATTTTTTTGAAGAGTTCTCTCTGAGCGGGCGTCATCGGAAGATCTCTTTGTTTTTGTCCGCACCAAAGTTCAAAACGCTGTGCGTAATTTGAAGTCAGAGGAACAAGCCGCTTGATCATACCGTAGGCAAAGCGGACAAGTTGGATAAGTTCGGTGATTTCCTCTTTGGTTGTCTTGGCAACTTCGGTATCGTCGTCTTGAACGAGGGCATAGTCGTTCCAAAGACGCGAAATACCGAATCCTTCTAAACCTGCAGAGAGCTTGGACTTGAGGTCCTGAAGAACGGCATGCGAGAGCTTTCCGTCCTCCGAGTTGTAGATGTAACGCAGCGCTTCGATATCGTCTTTGTGCAAACGGACATATGACTCAAAAGCTTCCGTCGATTTTTTCGCGTCTTCGATAGAAAATCCGGAAGAAATAACCTCATCTTTCTGGTCGACAAGATCCTTGATAAAGCCTCTGGCGATGCCCAAGAGAATACGACGAGCTTTCTTGTTTTCAAGCAGAACCCTGACTAAATCCATTCTCTCGGTATTGTCATTCGATGGGGAGATAAATGGCGGAAGTTTTCCTGAGTCCAATGCATTCATGATCTTTTCCGCAAAATCTTCCAGCGTAATCGGGAAGACTTTGTAGAGTTCGACCAGATCTTCCGGATCGCAGCGTTTTCGGATCGCGAGCAGCTTCACTGCCAAAAGACTCAAGTTCTCATCGCTGACGTACCCGAGGGATAGCCATTCCAGGAGGATCTTCAATGTTGGATTAAGTGTTTTTCCTCCGCCTGCTCCATCGCCGGAGGAAAGTGAAGCAACGTGTTTTTCACTTTCCGTTACGCCAACAGCGTCGATAAGGTAATAGAGCTCTTTGCCATGCGCGTTCGGCGTTACTTCTCTAAGCTGCTCATCGCTGATGGTTCTAACGCCCCGGCCTTTCATCTGCGTGTAGAGCGTTTCAGAATGAACGTCGCTTAGGAACATAAGAACTTCAAGCGGCTTAACGTCGGTTCCGGTTGCGATGAGCGTGACCGTCACGGCAATTCTGAAATCAACATCTCGTTTAAACGATTGAATTCTTTCAGCACAGTCGTCGACGGAGTACGTGATTTTCTGGACGAATCGATCATCCTCGCGTCCGAAAACCTCTTTTGCGACTTCAACAATCAGGCTCGCATGAATGTCGCTCTCTGCGAAGATCAGCGTCTTTGGAAGATAGTCAAAATTCGGTTCTCGGTCCGGATACATCTTTGTGTAAACAGAATCTTTGTACTCCTGCAGAACCTTTCGAATTTGGTCACGGACAACAACGCTTCGGTTTAAGTCCGTCTTTTTGTATTCCTTTTCCTCTGATGCCGTCTGATTCGAGACTTCCTTGGTTTCCACGTTGATGGAGTTTACGTGTTCGCCCTTTTTAACCGTTCCACCGTTTTCTCCGATCTTTGTTTTGATTCGAAGTATTCTTCCCGGAACATTGACTCCGTCCAAGATGGACTGCTCTAGCGTGTAGTTGGCAACCTGATTTTTATCAAAGAAAGCTAAGGTTTCCGGAATCGGGGTGGCCGTCATCCCAATCTTCCGAGCTGACGAAAAGTAATCCAGCACCTTCTTCCAGTCGCTGTAGATCGAACGGTGGCACTCATCAATGATGATGAGGTCGAAGTAGTCCGGAGGAAGCATTGCATTTTTCGGAACTTCGACAACTTCGCCTTCTTTGTGTCCCATGCCGGAGTCTTCGTTTTCTTCGCTGACCTCTTCCGGCTGGCCTGTAAGCTGTGCATAAAGACGCTGGATAGTGCTGATAACAACTTTCCCGGCTTTCTCTTTGGACTTCAAGCTCTTTGCATCTTCCGCCTTGTCCTCGGCATTTTGACGGCCAAGTTTCTCGACCGCGAAAATTTCTGAAAAGTTTTTCCCGGTCTGCGTCAGATTAAAGGATTGAAACTCTTGCTTTGCACCTGTTCCCAGGTTATTCCGGTCAACCAAAAACAAGATTCTTCGAGCTTTCGTAAATGAAAGCATTCGGTAGCAAATTGTGCAGGCCGTGAATGTTTTTCCGGCTCCCGTTGCCAATACGATCAGCGCTTTTTCTTTTCCTTCTTTGAAGGACTTCTCAAGATTCTTGATCGCGTGGTACTGGCAGTCGCGAAGGCGCTTGGGAGAAAGATATGGAAGGCCGTCAAAGTAACCGGGAAGATTTAGCTTCTCAACAATGTCTTTTGGCCGATGGAATGTTTCAATCTGCTCGTATTCTGAATTCGGTACGTGGAAATCCCGGAAAGCGATTTCTTTGCCGTTAGAAACGTAGACAAGCTTTAAGGGTTTCTCAAAAGCAGGGAACCATTTTAGAAGTCGGGTTGTGTAGCCTTCTGCCTGTTGAATGAGGTGCGGGTCGTCTAGAGGAATATCAGACTTCTTCGCCTCTACGACGGCAACAGCCTTGCCGCCAAGCATGAGGATGTAGTCGGCTTCTTTATTTCCGGTCATCAGAACTTCACGAATCGCTGCGGCTTCCAGATCCGGCGTGTATTCACTGCGATCTACTACTTTCCAGCCGGCTTCCTCAAGCTCGCGATCGATCCACACTCTCGCTTTTTGCTCGGGAAGCAGTTCTTTCTTCGGCGTTGTTAAAGCACGACTTTGACTTTGGTCAGAGGATGTATTTTCCGAAACATCTTCCGAAATTTTCCTTTTTGAATCCATATCTAACCCGCAGATATTCGCTACGTTTTGAGAACAATACTAAATTGTGTTTAGATTGTGGTCTAGGCTCTCTTTGAGTTCTCAAAATTACTAGTGTTTTACTAGTAATTTATTGAGTCACACTTTACTAGTAAAACACTAGTAATAGGCCTCAAAATCCCTGTCGTTATTGGTTCCTAGATTTTCTTTGATTGAGCATTGATCCTCATGATTCTGCTCACTTCATCAAAAGATATCTTGTACTTTTCAGCGAAGACCGACCAAGTTTTCAGCCCTTTATCCGGACGGAGACTCCAAGTATTTATAGAAATTATCTCTGTTCACCGTATGGAAGAGAGCATCCGGATACGCTTCTCTAAACGACGGAGGAACTTTCGCTTTCGGTTGAGATAATTTGATTTCGAATGCTTCTATGTTGTCATCCGTCACTTCGATTAAGTCGATCTCGTTTGCGTTTTTCGTTCTCCAAAAATAATGCTGCGTAAACCGACTGTCGTAAGAACACTTCTTTATGCGTTCCATGACGAAGTAATTCTCGAACAGTGCGCCTTGCTCTTCCGGAGGTCTCGCGCCGAACGGAGTAAAACGACGAAGGATTGCGTTACGAAGTCCGAGATCGCAGAAATAGATTTTTTTGGATTTTTTTAACTCGTTGGCGAGATTCTTTGCGTAGGACGGAAGAATTTTGATGATGAAGCTCTGCTCTAAGAGCGTTAAGTAATTCTCGATGGCTGTAGAGCTCAAACCGCACTCTCTTCCAAGCGAAGAGACCGTGATCAGATTCCCGATGTTATGAGCTAGGAGGTAGACCAAATTATCAAAAGCCCTATGATCTCTAATTCCGGAGAGAGAATAGATGTCTTTGAAGGCTGTGGAGATAGCGTAGGAAACAAGATCCTCTTTCGCTTGTTCAGGATCGTCAATAACAAAAGGAAAAGAGCCGTATACGAGTCTGTCCGAGAGACTTCGTATTTCATCAATCCAAGAGGAACTATCCGCTAATTCCTGAGCAGAAAAAGGCCATAACTGGTACGCTCGAAAGCGGCCTGCAGCCGATTCAAAAGTTCCTCCGGCAAGGTCAAGAGAACTCGACCCGGTAACGATTAACTGGCAATCCGTCTTTAAGTCTACGAATCGCTTGATGAGCAAACCGATAGAGGGAATTCTCTGAGCTTCATCAATCACGATGAATTCATAGTTTGCGATAAGAGTCCGAAGTTCGTTTGCAGACGGCAGCGAAGTAAGAATTCTTACGTCATCGGGACTGTCTCCCGTATACCAGGCCGTTCGATAGTTTTTGAAAAGGTGTTCCAGAAGCGTAGTTTTTCCGACTTGGCGCATTCCGAACAGCTCGACAGCTTTATTTTTTGGGACTCTCAAAATGCTTGAAGAGATCCGTCTTGGAATGAAAGTCATGCTTTTTTCACTTATAAATGAGAATAGTCTAAACTTTTTTCATTTATAAGTGAAAAAAGTTTATTAATGTTCTATTTTGAGCTTTAAGCGTTAGAGAGTTATCCGCCTTTTTCGTTTCTCTGTTTTTTTGTTTCCTCATCGATTTCATTGACCGAAATTCCATGTTTTTCCGCTAGGTACTCCAACACTTTTAGTTTTCGGTTATTGGACTTGAGCTGAGATTTCAGAATTCGAACATTGGCTTCCAGCGTCTTAATTTTCTTCGCTTGGTAGTCTCTGGTAGCGCGTTCTTTTAGCTGACTGCGTTGCAATTTTTTAACCAGGCGAACAAACGGGATCAGCGCGCAGCAGATCGCCGCGATCGTGATAGTCAGGTGAGAGACCGGAATAGATTTATCGAGTAACGAGAAAAACTGCTTGATTTCGATAATTGGGCGACGCACCTCCGGATGAAGGAACGAATACAAAACAACAGCAACGAAGAGCGCAACTAAAGCAGCAACGCAATACTTCATAAAGGATCGCTCACCGTATCGGCTCGGTTCCTTTGTGTACCGGTTAATTACGTTCGCAGCCAGCACGCAGACATCGATCAGCAGCAGCCAAATCAGTAAAAGATCGAGGTAAAACTGGAATGAATCGCCCATCGTTCCCCCTAATATTTTTCTTCTCGATTTTACTAGTAAATTACTAGTAAAATGATGGCCATAACTTTTGCTATACCTACTATAGTCACTAACAAATTACTAGTGTTTCACTAGTAAAAAATCCGGAGGATTTATGGCGGCACCACGAATCATCGCTGTCTGCAATACAAAAGGCGGCACAGGAAAAACAACGGTTGCACTGCAGCTCGCAATTGCCCGCGCCCGTCAGGGTAAAAAGGTTTGGTTTGTCGACGGAGACCGGCAGCAGACAGGTGCTCTTGCTTTGTCTTTAAGACTTGAACAAAAAGGCAAAAAGGAAGTTCCCTTTGCGACTTACTCGGATGGAAAATCCCTTCAATTTAACGTCAGAAAATTAAGTGACCAGTTCGATACTGTGATCATCGACGTAGGCGGCTTTGATGCGACAACGATGCGTGCTGCCATGATGCTTTGCGATCTTTTGCTGATCCCCTTCCAGCCCCGCAGTTTTGATAGCTGGGCTCTCCCGAAAATGCACACTTTGTTAGAGGAAGTTCAGAGTATGCGAGGCGAATTCCCTGCATACGCCCTCTTAAACAGCGCCGACCCGAATAGCGTCGACAACAAAGAAGCGGAAGAAGCGCTTCAGGACTACCCGACCATGAAGTTCCTGAACTGCCCGCTGGGCAGAAGAAAAGCTTTTGCAACCTCTTCCGGATACGGTCTGGGCGTTGATGAGCTGAAGACGAGAGATCCTAAAGCAGTGAAAGAGGTCAAAGATCTTGTTAAAGCTGTATTCGGGGACGAAGAAGAAGAGGCCAACGCGAAGGAGCAGTAAGACATGTCTATCGCAAAGTTACCCAAGGTTGCTTCGCAGTTCGAGGAGCAGCTCAAGCCGAAGCCTGAGAAGAAAGCCGTTGATTTCAACTCAAAGGAAGTTCAGGACTTCATCGAATCCGCCCCGGACGGCGCCAAGCGCAAGTACAAACTCAAAGGGAAAAAGGTCGTTATTACACTAACGATGAATCCGGACGATCTGGACCGTGTGAATGAAGTTGCAGCAGACCTGGGAATGACTCGTGCAGCACTTTTGAACATGTGGATTCAGCAGCAACTCAAGAAAGGCGCTGTACCTAGGGAAAACGATAATATTTACTAGTAAATTACTAGTAAAAGACTAGTAAAACACTAGTAAATTACTAGTAAAAGACTAGTAAATTACTAGTAAATTGTAACAAAAATGGCCCCTTGAGACAACAGGGGTTATTTTGTAAATACCTGTTGTTTTGAGGAAATTGTAAGGAAATCGCGCAAATTAAAGTAGAATTGCCCATAAGGAAAAAGGACCGGAAACTTGGAACTTTCCGGTCCTTTTTGAATTTTTAACGCGAAAGGGCGGCAACCCTTGCGCATGCTTGGAAAGCTTGGCTTTCCAACTGGAACTGGTCAGATTGGAAACCTGACCAACAGAGTCAAGAATGTATTATACCGAATTTAGTTCGGCCGTTGGGCCGCGGAAAGTCGAAACCGACTTGCTCTTCCCGAAAGAAGAGATTTCTTTCCTGCAGCAAAACTGCAAGAAGGACGCTTATTTCGCGCTTCTGAGCGCCAGATCTGATACCGCTCAAAAAAAGCAGTTTTGCTTTCCCGTTGAGAAGATGGATTGGGTCATCGATCATCTCGACGTTAAAGCAGATACTTGGATTTCTCAATCAACGTTTTTTTGTGCCGTCACGCCGGATTGTGTGCCTTTCCGGTATTAGTTCCCTGTTTCTTGACCTTGATTACTACAAAACCGATTGGGGAAAAAACAAGACTCCGGAAGAGGCTGCAAACCACTTCGTTCGGATCTGCCAAGAGGTCGGAATCCCAATTCCAAGCCTAATTGTCTTTAGCGGCCGAGGCCTTCAGATTAAGTGGCTTCTTTCCTACAACATCCCGCGTGCTGCCCTTCCCAGATGGAATCTCGCGCAGCAGAAGATTTGCAGGCGACTGGCACCCTACGGAGCGGATGCCAATGCCTTAGACGCAGCCCGAGTCCTGCGCGTCCTGCACACGACGAATACGCGGTCCGGACGTTTGGTCAGAGCAGTCTTTGTGAATTCTGATATAGACGGTCCCGTTCGGTATAACTTTGAAGACCTCTGCAACGCGCTATTTGAGTTCAGGAGAGACGAACTCATCTCGAGTGATACGATCCTTGAGGAATTTTCAAAACGCGCTCAAAAGCCCATTTTAAAAGGATTAGAGGCATTCAACCTGAACACGCTCAATTTTGCTCGGGCCGATGATCTTCTGAATATCATCCAAGCCCGCGGAGGGATTGCTGCAGGAAATCGCATGAACTGGCTTCTCTATACGGCTTCGTTTCTTGCGCTCTCTCATCAGCTGACACCGTTGAACTTCTATCACGAAGTACGAAAGATCGCTTTCATGATCGACCCGGGATTTAGATACTCCAACAGTGAGTTTTCTACACTGTACGCAAAAATAAAGGCTTATACGAACGGCGAAACGGTCATGTTTAACGGTCGTGAATATCCGGCGATTTATACTCCCAAAAATGAAACGATCATTGAAAAACTCGGTATCACGGAAGAAGAGATTCGCAGCAACAAAACCATCGTCGATACAGCTACGCGTCGAAAGAAGGACGCCGAACGATCAATGAAGCGCCGCAGAGCGCAAGGGACGGTTTCTAGGGAAGAGTATGACAAGCAGCGCTCAGAACAGAAGCGCTTCAATCTTGAGGCGATCGCAAGATTGAAAAAAGAAGGCTTGAGCATCCGGGCCATTGCAGAACAGCTGAAGCTCAACGAACGTGTAGTGCGCAGATATGCAAAGGAAATTACCCCCTGACCTGGTGCGTCTCCTTATCTAGTGGCGAAGCCGGAGTCTTTTTTTCTAAAAAAGAGATGTGTGGATGGTTGCTGAAATCGGAAACAACTCAGCGAACGTTCTGCACAGAGTTTTCCTGCGTCAGCGGAGAAAACTCTTGTGTTGAACGTGAGTGTTTTGAGTTGTTCTGATTTCAGCAGGGATGCAGACTTCTGCACAGAGTTTTCCTGCGTTAGCGGAGAAAACTCTTGTGTTGAAGTCGTATCGGCCTGTTCTTCGTTTGCCGGAGCTAAAAGATTTTTGTATTGCTTGAAATCGGAAACAACTCGGCGAGCGTTCTGCACAGAGTTTTCCTGCGTAGCGGAGAAAACTCTTGTGTTGAACGTGAGCGTCTTTGAGTTGTTCTGATTTCAAGACAGTGGTTGTTTCTTGTTTTGTTATTCGTTTGTTTTAACTGTGAATTAACTACGTTATTTTCTTTTTGGTTCTTTTTCTTTTGAAGAAAATAAGTTTGTTTTTACTAGTAAAACACTAGTAAGAACTTAGCAAGCAACGGATGGAACTGGTGCATCTCCTTATCTGTCAGTTAAGTACGCTGTACAAAAACTTTTGCCGAGAGCGCTTCGAAATTTAAAAGAAAAAACGCTCTTTCAAAAGAGCGGGGAATATCTCATAGTTGATTTCTTTACTAGAAAAAAAAAATAATTAGCAAACTAAAAAGCGGACCTGGTGCGTCTCCTTATCTATTAATTAGGAAATCTCTGTAAATAGTTCTGCAGATCGAATAAGAGTTATTCCATCAACAAGGAAAAACAATAACGGGGAATTTCTCATAGTTGATTATTTTTACTAGTAAAAATTAGCGGTCAAAAACTATCTTTAGAGTAACTTAGAAGTGTCCCCTGAGGTATGACGGTATCTGTGCAGAAATTTTGCGATCGTTTTCAGGAAGCGCATTCCTTCTCCGTTTTGAAGTGGGTGCCTTGCTTAAAGTTTTAGAGTTTTATCCATCCGGAGATTCTTTTGAAACTCTCTCCAGACAATCGAGCTGGCTTTCACTTGTCCGGTTTATTCATTTTTCGGGAAAGGGTTTGAGGTTTGTTTTGGAGTTCCCGCAATCGTCGAGATAAAACCAAAGCAAAACGGCTAAGGATTCGCACTCCTCAGCCGCTTTAAGGATCAGATAAACGGAAAGAAATAAACCTGATTCCGCCAGTATACAAAAGGGTGGAAAACTATGACGGTTAAAAAAAGAATGATATTTTTACTAGTGTTTTACTAGTAAAAATAGATGATGTAGACGCTAGGAAGTCTTATCTAAGCCAGTTTTAAAGAGAAACGGGGCGCGCCAAAGACGCTCCCCGTTCTCCGCCCTCGGAATCCCGTACCTGAGGTTGAAGGCCCAAGTACGGATACAAATGCGCGCCTTTCAATATTTAGCTCTCGATCGTCTGGTCCCTCATAAGAGGGAGTAATCACTACGCACAGTCCAAGGACTGACTCTAGAGTCAAGGTCAATCTAGCTGAAGGAAGAGGTAATCGTCAATACGTTATTATTTTTTTGCTGGGACGAGGTATGTCGGGCGACTGACCCTTCTAAAAACAAAGAAAATTATCCTCTGAAATGGTCCGTGGCCTTACCTAAAACAGATGCTTGTTGAGCCGGATAAAAATATCTCCGGCAACTGCCTAGAAATTCAGGGTGAGACGGTATCTCAGCCAAGAACAGGGCTGAAGGAAGTTTCTTGTAGTTGTTGATTTTTACTAGTAAAACACTAGTAAATCAGGGATGGTGTAGGCCCCGGATACAGAGTATGAACCCCCTGTATCCGGTATTATTCGCGCGCCTTCCAACCTTAGCTCTCGAGCTTCCGGCCCGCACAATGGCGGGGAGCTCACTACGCGAGGCTCAGACTGTACAGTCAAGATAAATTTAGCAGTCGAAATTGAAGATAGTCAATGAGTTAAGAAGCTTCTTGACCTCAAAAATTTGAAGTTAGAATAAACGGGGAATTTCTCATAGTTATGAGTTTTACTAGATCTGAATAACAGGGGAACCATGATCGGCGCAATCATCGGCGACATTGCCGGAAGCACATACGAATTCAACAACACGTCGGACTACAACTTTCCAATGTTTGCTCATGGATCGAGTTTCACTGACGACACGGTTTGTACGATTGCGGTAGCTGACGCAATCCTAAGCTGCACTGATTATCAAACCTCTCTGCGGACGTGGTGCCGAAAATATCCCTATCCAATGGGTGGATACGGTGAGTATTTTTTCAACTGGTTTAAGCGTCGAGATCCTCGTCCTTACAATAGTTTCGGCAATGGCTCGGCCATGAGAGTAAGTCCGATCGGGTGGCTGTTCGGTTGTGAAAACGAAGTAAGAAAACAAGCGGAGTTATCTGCAGCCATTACGCATAATCATCCGGAAGGTATTAAAGGAGCAGTTGCTGCCGCGACAGCTATTTTTAGGATGCGGACAGAAAAAATTAAATCTCCCTCAATCTTTGAACAGGTTGCAAAAGAGTTCTATGGCTCGGACGCTTTTTTGAATTTACCTAGAAGAGGCGTTTTCGACGGAAGTTGCCAGAGCTGCGTTCCTTTAGCCTTGCATTTAGCCTCTCTCGCCACTAGTTTTGAGGATGCGGTTCGCCTTGCCGTCTCATATGGCGGGGACTCTGACACTATGGGCGCAATCGTAGGCTCCCTGGCAGAGGCGCAATACGAAATACCTCTGGGAATGACCAGCCGCGCAAAATCTTACTTGTCAAAAGATATGCTTGAAGTGGTTGAGCAGTTCGAGAAATCCAAGAAATAGGAAGCTCGGAAATAAAACCTGCTTTTTGACAGTGCTGCAACCACTTTTCTTTTCGAGAATTAGAAATTCGGCCTCAGTGAGAATCGGTCAACTAAGCGTAAAAGACCACTGAAACTTATCACTGAAGCCGTTGATTAGCGAAGCTTTTCAAGAGTTTCTTTTCTCTTCTGATCTTGTTGATCTTTAAGGTTTTTCCTCAGTGCATCAAACTCATGAAAATAATCGCGTAACAGAGTTTCTTTTAAAGACTCTAATTGTTTCTGTCCGTCTTCTGTTGAATACCAAGAATCCGGCAATTTGGCCGCGGCCCCCTTCAATCTCTCTAAGCATGCTAATTGCTGATTAACAAGATCCTGAAATAGCCTCGTCTCCGAAAGAACTTCAGATTGGATAGAAACTTCCTCCGTTTTTTCGGAAACTACAATATTTGGAATGTCGAGCCAATTTGGGCCATATCTTTTAGCGACAGCGTTGTATAGCCACGTGCTTACGTTCGTTATTCTCGGCTTACTCTTTATCCCGTTCGGGCCTCCGGGAAAAGGAACGACTGCAACCAAGGTCTCGTCAGTCCAGTATGCAAAGCAATTGGGATGGCTCTTGGATTCAAAATCCGGATTAAAAGGATCGTCAAAATTAAACGCTAAGGATGGAGTCCTGCTTTCAACGTCCCATAAATCAAGGAAGGTATCCAGAGACTGTTTTCCAAAGCAAATGATCAACTTTGGTTTACGAAGTTTGCGTTCATTCGAATAAATTTTCGATCGATGCTTTACAACAAATTTTATGTATTCATCAAAATTTTTAAGTCCTGTCCATTCGCTAAGCAGGATAGGATTGCGTTCGTCTTTAGTTGTGCGAACTTTGTATTCATTCCACTTCTTTCCTGACACTCTCCGGTTTTCAAACGAAATAGGAAACGCATTCAGGATTAAAGCCAGACCATTAACGCCTACGATTCCCAGCTCTTCCCAAGGTTCCCAATCCTGGTCGTAAGAGGCTTCCGTCTCAGGCTCTGTGCAGTTGTACAACTCGCATAGAATCTTCATCGTATTTCGACAAAACGGACTGCCTGATGCCCAAAAATTATCGATAAAGTCTTGCAAGGAAGTTGTTTGAATATCCTCAAGACCATAAGGTTCCAACTCGCTTTCTAGAATTGGAATTTTCGAGTCGTAACCTCCTCCCCATTCCAAACCGCACATCCAAACCGGGCTCCGAACGTTTCCTATCGTCGATCCGTAAAATGACTCGACAAGCTTTGTGAAGTTTTCGCTCATTACATTCTCCTAGATAACACTCATTTTTTGAATACTGTAAACGCCACTGAAGACACCTGGAATGATTTGAACCAAGGCTTCTCTTGGCGAAAAGAAACCGCCCATTGGATGTCTTTTCCGCCCTTAAGCAATTTCCCTAATATTTTTTACTAGCGTTTTACTAGTAAATCTTATGCTCACTCGCATGTATGGAAGCACGCCGCAGCTTCAAGAAAATCGAAACTTCGACGGGGAAAAACTCATATTTACTTTTACTAGTGTTTTACTAGTAAAAATATCCTGTTCCACTAAGGCAAGAATAAGAAAGCAGTTATCCAAAGACGTGATTGTTCAGAAAAAGCCGGAGAACCATAATGGAGCCGTATGAGCACACAAGTTTTCGTTCTTGAATTGCCAATTAAGGACAGCGATGATGTGGTTCGATTCCTAAACCGGAAATTTGACTTCGCCTTGTCCTTATACAACGCCACCCTGCATACCGCGCTCGGTCGTTTAGAGCGAATGCGTAATTCTCGGGAGTGGCGGGAGGCAATACTGTTGCCAAAGGGAAAAGAACGCTCTAGAAAACTCGCTGAAATCAGGTTCTCTTTCGGTCTTACGGAATTCAGCCTTGGCAAGATAGCCAACGGCCACAGGAATGGAGCCAAGCGGTTTGTCCGAAAAACAGATCCCGGCGCAAAAAGAGTGAAAAACGAATGCATTCTAGGCGTAGAAGTTGCTGAAGCAATTGGCTCTCGTGTCTGGAGATCCGTCGAAAGATACCTCTTTGGAAAAGGAGGACGTCCAAGATTTAAATCCCGGGGGCGCGGACTGCATTCCTTGGAAAATAAGTCGAATCATGCCAATATTATTTGGCATCCGAAAGAAAAGGCATTTGCCTGGAATCGACGCAGAATACCGGTCGAAATATCTTCTAGCGAATACCTTAGGGAAGCGCTTTCAGATCCTGCGGACCCTTCTAAACCCCGTAAATTTAAGTATTGCCGGGTTTGCCGAAGACGCATCCGAGGCCGTAGGCGCTATTTTTTGCAGCTCATCTTAGAAGGACATCCTCCCGTCCGCTACATACCGGGTCCGAAAGAGAAGTGGGTTGGTATCGATCCCGGTCCGGCAAAAATAGCTTGTGTATCTGAGGACGGTGTTTTCTTGATCCCGTCATCTCCCGCAAGTTTGAACGATCATTCGATCGAAAAAAGACGTCTTGCCCAGCTGATGCACAGGTCGCTGAAAGCTACGAATCCGGATAACTTTGAAGCGTCGGGAGCAATCAAGAAAGGTGCTGTTTGGAACTGCTCTAATCGTTTCAAAAAGCTCGTAAATCAACGCAATGAGATTTTTAGGATTGAGACTGCCGCCAGAAAGACAGATCACAGGCGCATCGCCAACATAATTATTCAAATGGGCGGAACGATTAAATGCGAAAAAAACAGCTATCAAAGTTTTCAGGAAAATTTCGGTAAGAGTGTAAGAAAGCATGGGACAGGAGATTTAATTCAGTGTTTGCGCCGTAAGGCTGAAAGTGCCGACAATGCAGATTTCATTGAATTAAACGCCTATCGCTGCCGACTTTCACAGTTCAATCATGTTGACGGGTCCTACATAAAGAAAACGCTCAAGCAGCGCTGGACCCGGATCAGTAATACCGTTGTTCAGCGAGATGCGTACAGTGCCTTTTTAGCAATGTGCGTTATCGAAAATAGGCATGATCCGCGGCTTCTTCGTGAGAAGTGGCCGAGTGTGGAAACGCTCTTAAGGCGTGCCGGACTTGCCCGTGACTACAATCCTGCGAAAGATTTCGACTTGTCGAGATCTGCGATTGAGCCCGTATTCGCTGCGGCTTTTCGTCAGAGCGGGATGCACGCCAGAATCATTTGTGCTTTCGGCGACAGCCGCTCAGAAAATGTTTTAGGACATCCTCGGCGGACAAACCGAAAGCAGATCAAATGAATAGACTCTTCTCTGTTAAGTCTTATCGAGAGAAGGGGAGTTTCGAGGTATCTGTTGGCGTAGTTTTGCGTTGCAATAAAAGGCTCTAAGGAAGGAGGTAGTTTTTTGCTTCCCTGACTTTCTCCGTTGAGATTTTTACTAGTGTTTTACTAGTAAAAGTCATATTCATTCGCACGTATGAAAATCCGTCTCTGCTCTAAGAGCCATTTTTTTCAACATATTTAAATCGGGTTCATTAACATCTCTCTCCCAATTCGATAGTGCCTGCCGGGTAACATTCAATTCCCCGGCTAGTTCTTCCTGTGTCATTCCCAATTGTGTTCGCAGATGACGTATTTGCTTTCCTGTTGTAATATTCGTCTGTTCCTGGTTCAAAATAGTTTCTCCTCTCTGATACTGATTTTATCAATGATATTTCGCAATAGCCAGCAATGAACGCTTGCATTGCGCAAGACGTTACATTAT